>Ga0172373_10000890_pt1 | contig 49037 bp, 39 predicted proteins | sample Lak10m_2_FD_114546 | JGI IMG/M metagenome (GOLD analysis project Ga0172373, IMG submission 114546) | Freshwater microbial communities from Kabuno Bay, South-Kivu, Congo - kab_092012_10m | ecosystem: Environmental > Aquatic > Freshwater > Lake | place: Democratic Republic of the Congo... | reverse complement strand
CATATCCACTGCTTGCATATTTCTATCGACCAGATGATGTATGCAATAGTGATTTTATCGATGCATGTAATGCTACTGCAGCGTTTTATGCTTTATGGCGGAGCGCACGTTCGTCGAGCAAACTTGATAATGTTGCAAGGGATTTGATGTTGGCAGGTTTGAACACAGACGATGGAAGTGTAGTTGTCATGAATTGGATGCAAAAAAATAAGCGAGTCTCAATTCAAAAATATAAACAGGCGTTAAAAAATGTGTTGATACGAGAAGCTATTTGGGACAAAGATAAATGGATGTCAAATGCACGGAATAATTTGACATATCAAAATTCAGCGGTTCTGAGTCGGTATATTTTGTTTTTGACAAATCACGATACGATTGCAGATGGTACTAGGCCGGGCTTGGCATTGCGTGGCATGACTGATACACATGAATTTTTTTCACCGCAACGATGGTTAAATGAAAACTACAATTCTGTAGAGCATGTAGCACCACAACAACCGCGATCTGGTGATGATTCATGGTCCAAGGATATTTATGAACATGTGCAGGGGAATATTACACACACGATTGGCAATTTAACACTTCTGCCTAAAACGATGAATTCCATTGTGGGGAATTTGAGCTGGGGATATAAGCACCAGTTTTACTCATATTTAGCGAATCCATCTGATGAGCGTAAGAATGAATTGCTACAACTTGAAGGGAAACAGAGTATTAAATACTCGAAAGCAGCGAAGAAAACATTAAATTCTACGAGTTTGTATTTTCACTACTTGAAGCCAATAGTACAGCTTTCCAAATCAGATGGTTCTTGGACGCGCGAAATCATAGAAGCGCGTACGGAATTCATTTGTTCGCTGGCATATGATCGCCTAACGAAATGGCTACAAGAGTAAATGGGAGGAGTATACAAATGACAAACTTTTCCATTGTGCCGCCACACTTGGCCGTGCGTTCGATGCGCGACAACGGCTACAAAAACATGGCCTACGCATTAGCGGAGCTGGTAGACAACTCGATACAGGCGGGAGCGCGCAGTGTGGAGGTGTTGTTGGCGGAGCGGTACGAGCTGGTCACGCAACGTGAGAAGCGGCGCATTTATCAGATCGGGGTGCTCGACAACGGGTGTGGCATGGATGCGCGGGTGTTGCGCATGGCGTTGCAGTTCGGCAATGGCACGCGTCTCGATGAATCACAGCGGACGGGGATGGGCAAATTCGGCATGGGGTTGCCGAGCGCCTCGGTTTCGCAGTGTCGGCGGGTCGAGGTGTGGTCGTGGCAACACGGGGTGCAGAGTGCGCTCTACACCTTTCTCGATTTGGATGATATTGAAGCACAGCGGATGCAGGAGATTCCAGCTCCGGTAGCAGTGGATGTGCCCGAGGTGTGGCGCACCATGTCAACACAGATCGGCGATACGGGCACGCTGGTGGTTTGGTCGAACATTGACCGGGGCAATTGGGTGACGAGTCGGGCAATTGTGGAGAACTCCGAATTCGTGATTGGGCGCATGTACCGGCACTTTTTGGGAGAGAAGGCAGTGACGATTCGCATGTGTAGTTTCAACGTGGTGATGAATCGTCGTGGCCAAATCGAATACCAGCGACATGTGGATTTTGAGCCCATTGATATTATGGTGCGCCCCAATGACCCGTTGCACCTCATTCCGTACGACACGTCGCGTATTCTTGAGGAATGGGGGAATCGACCGATTTTTGCGCCATTTGGAGATTTATACGAAAAAATCATATCGATCATGGACGAACACGGCACGTATCATGATGTGCGCATTTATACATCGGTAGCGGTGCCCGAGGCGCGACAACGTGATTTGGCGGGGTCGATGGCACATGGACGGCATGTCGCCAAGAATTTGGGGATTTCGATTGTGCGGGCCATGCGTGAGCTTGAGCTTGACGTGGGGCAAGTGCGCCAGCACGACCCGGTGGAGCGGTGGTGGAGCATGGAAATCCAGTTCCCGCCGGCCTTGGACAATGTGTTCGGTGTGACCAACAACAAACAGGCAGCCGTGCATTTGCGTGAATTGCTTGCGATGCGCGCCGACGAACTCCCATCCGAGTTGAATCATCTTACAAAGTTGTACGAGTATGTGACCAGTACGTTGGCCCGGGCGCGTGCCGCATTAAAGACACAGACGAGTGGCATCCGCTCGCGGACACCTCAGACCAAGAGTAGTGAGTATGTGGCCACCAAAGCCATTGAGGAGCGTTCTAAAGCTGGACATGAGTCGATGAGTGACCAGAAAGCCACCCAGACGCCGATTGATGAACGGTTTCAAACAATTTTTGGGGATTTCGTTGCTACAGGCACACATCCGGAAGAAGCGCGGACACAATCCACGAACATCATTGAAACGAGTCGCCGCGTCTATTTCGATCATGCGATGCTGGATTCTTCGGGGATGTTTAGTGTGCGCGATATGGCTGGTGTGTTGAAGGTGACGCTCAACATGCGCCATCCGATGTACACGTATTTTTATGAATTGCTTAACGATGAAACGAGCACGTACAGTGATCGTGAGCGCTTGAAGCGTGCACAGACCGCATTTGAAATCTTGTTATTTGCGTGGGCTCGACTCGAAGACGAGGCTGCTGGATCATCACAAAAAACTCGCACTCTGATGCGCATCCGTGAAGAATGGGGCGATATGGCACACGAGTTTTTGGAGCAAATGGACGAGTATAAATGATTGTATGGAATAAAGCGTTGGCAGTGGTACATCAGTTAGAGAACATGCATGTGTCGTTGTCTTCGCCATGGGATGCCATGTCATACCGACGTGGGGCACCATACAAACCAATGATGATGTTGGCGGTCATGGATGGTGTGCGAGAAGCCGTGTTCGATGATGCATCCCTCGTGGTGTTGAATGATTGGTTGCAACACAGATATGCGCAATACATTGCGTTATGCGATGATGCTTTGCATAATCATCCGCGTATTCCATTTGTGCATTTAAGCTATGAACCATTTTGGCGGCTCGTCCCATGTGCGCCATATGCACATGTTGATACAGATTGGGATTTGCGGAGCGAGAAAGCTTTTACCCAGCATATTGCAGGGGCTACGCTGGATTGGTTATTATTGCGCATGATATACGATCCGCAATGGTACGGCATATTGAGATATGCAATTATCCAGCGCTACTTTGTAAATGATGTAGCACGTCGATGTTGGTCCGTGTGAGCCAACCTGGTACACAAAACACGATGTAGTGGCATGGACGAGTATCGCTGACACGCTGATGACGTGATGTGTGCGCTTGGATGATACGGTATGATGTACATGTGTACGTCATACCGTATCTGTGTGGTGGCTATGACTCATGAGACGGGGCTGATTCGTTGGTACGATCAACACGCACAAGACGTTGTGCAACAAGAAGCCGCATTCGATAGTACGCATCTGCATGCATGGATGGCGCCGTGGCTGCCCGAAGCGCCTGCCTTTGTGCTTGATGTGGGTGCAGGGAGTGGGCGCACATCAGCGTGGTTGGCGGCACGAGGACACCATGTGGTGGCGGTGGAACCGGCACGTGCACTACGTGAATATGCTCAACACACGTATCAGCACCCACACATAGAATGGATAAATGACCGCTTACCTGCCTTAGAGATGGTGTATCAACGGACGACATGGGCTTTTGATTGTGTGATTGTGAATGCGGTCTGGATGGTTGTGCCCCCGCAAGAGCGTAGTCGCGCCTTTCGTAAACTCATTGAATTACTCAAGCCAGGTGGCACGCTCATCATGCGCACTGCGACTGGTGCTGCGACTACGATGCAGGGCATCTATGATGTGTCGCCTGTAGATATTCCGGTGCTGGCTCAACGGAATGGTCTACACATTGAATACGACTTGTGTGCGCCGGATGGATCCGAGAATGCCACGCAATGGCAACACGTTGTGATTCGTGTCCCTGATGATGGTACGGGTGCATTGCCGTTTTTGCGGCACGTTATCCTCAACGATCGAAAATCTTCGACGTATAAACTTGGTCTGCTGCGCACCATGGTGCGCATCGCAGATTCTGCACCGGGATTGGCTCATCAGGGAGATGGCACGCATGTAGAGCTCCCATATGGGTTAATTGGCTTGTACTGGGTGCGCTTATATCAGCCACTTACACGGGCCAATTTGCCGCAGACGCCAGCAAATACACAGGCAGGAGAAAAATTAGGCTTTGTGGGTGCTGACTATCGGCGTTTGCGTGACACGATTGCGACTGACTTGGCAATCGGTACCGAATTTCGTGGTGAAATGGCGCATGCGATACGTGGTGCAATTAAAGATGCGTGTTATCTCATCGAAAAAATGCCTGCCACTTATATCACCTATGACGATGGCAAACCGGTATTTGAGATAAATAAAGAGCGTGCCCTCCTGTTAAAACAGGATCATCTGGTGGTCGATGATGCCTTCTTGTGGTCATTTGGCAGCATCAAAATCCCCCGGCATATGTGGGTCAGCATGGTGCGATTTTGTGCGTGGATTGAGCCAGCATTAATTTATGAGTGGCAAAATTTAATGCATGCATATGCCAAATCACAAGGGCGCACGCTTGATTATGAGACCATTGATGGTGCGATGCGTTGGTATGACCCGGTGCGCACTGTGGGTCATGCAAAGGTGCGTGCTGAGCGTTGTTTGAATCAGGGTGTGCCAATACATTGTGTGTGGAGTGGCAAGCGCCTGAATGCAACAAACATGGATATCGACCATGTATTCCCATGGGCGGTCAAACCGTGTGGTGATATGTGGAATCTGGTACCAGCGGCGCGTGCGGTAAATCAGCATGAAAAGCGTAATCTACTGGTGAGCGCAACCGTGCTTGATGGAGCAGCCGATCGGTTATACGCATGGTGGGAGCGTGCCTATTTGCACGATGAAAATCAACTGGTTCCGCAACGGTTTTTTGCGGAGGCGAAAACGAGTTTGGCGGTATCTGAATCCTCCATTCGTGCCTTGTTATTGGGCATGCATCAATTACGTTTGCAGCTCCGCAAAGACCAGCAAATCCCTGAGTGGCGTGGCCCCAAATCGTGATAGGATGGGAGCACACGCATTCAACCAATCAAAACTCACCACACGCACAAGGAGGTGCCAATGGCGACACTACACGCTGGGGGAGCGCGGGTAGACATCACGCCGCAGCTCGGATTCCCGTTAGTCGGGTACGGCAACCGGTTGCAGGGAGCCACGGCGGTCCACGATCGCCTCTGGGCGCGCGCGCTGGTGCTGACCGATGCGCATGCGGCGTTGGTATTGGTGTCGGTCGAAATGTGCTACTTGGCCATGTCAACCGTGGCGGCGGTGCGCTTGCGCATTCACCGTGAGCTGGGTATTCCGCCGGAGCACGTGCTGATTGCGACCACACACACGCACGCGGGTCCACGTGATCGGGACACGGGCAATTGGTCGCGCCCACTCGCCGATTTGATTGCAGATGCGATTGTGGCGGCCTACGGAGCACGGCGACCGGCGCGCATTGGCGGTGGTGTGGGTGTGTTGTACGGCTATGCTATTAACCGGCGTTGGCTGGATCGCCCCGTTGACCCTGGGGTGACCGTCCTGCGGGTGGACGACGAGCACGGGCATTTGTTGGGCATGTGGTGTAATTTTGCGTGTCATGCGGTGGTGCTGGGGGCCGATACCACGGTGGTGAGCGGTGACTGGCCTGGGCACATGATGACACAGGTCGAGACGGCTTACCCGGATGCGCTGTGTTTGTTCACTCAAGGTGGAGCAGGTGACATCAATCCACTGGTGGCCGGGGTGCGCGCCCGCATGCGCAGTGGTCATACGGTGACTGCCATCGGCAACATTAGTCATAATTACGGCGTGGCAGACGACCCACGAGCGTGGAGTATTGGGGATCGGGCGGGTGGGACCTTTGCGGAAGTGGCCGAGGTGGGCGATGCAGTGGCCGCCGAGGTGATGCACGTGTGCCGCCAGATCGTGACTGCCACACCCCGTGTCCCCCTGTGGGCGACACAGGTGATGGTGGATGCGACGGCCGATGTGAGCGAGTATCCACAGCGGGTGCGGCCACCACTCCAAGACGATCTCCCCGAAATCGCCGATGAACGAGCGATTGCCGTGGAGATTCAGCTGATGCGCATCGGCGATGTACTACTTGTGACGCAACCGGGCGAAGTGTTCGCAGAGACCGCGTGGATGCTCAAAGCACAGGTGCGGGCCATGGGGCGGGTGACTCCCGTGTTGGTGAGTTATGCCAACGGCTGGATGGCGTATTTACCCGAGCCGAGTGCCTTCCCAGAGGGTGGCTACGAAGTCGATTGGGCGGTGTCGCTCAACATCAGCGCGCAATTCCAACCACGTGTGCGGGCCGCAGTGACGCCAGTGTTGCAGGCACATGTGGGCGCGCATCGGGAGTGAATAGGGGTGTGGCGGTGGGAGGAGAGACTGGGAATATCTGCGGTGATGTCATGTGACAAAGAGAGCAGGAAAGGACGATGCACCATATTATTCTTGATACCGACATGGGGAATGATGTCGACGATGCGTTAGCGCTGGCGATGTTGCACACACTGCAACGGCAGCAGGTATGCCGTTTGGACGCGGTCATATTGTCGCGTCCGGGGCACGATGCGGCCACCATGTGTGCGGCCATTAACCATTTTTATGGGCACGGCGACATCCCCGTAGGAGTGATGCACGACGGCCCCATCCCGCAGACGAATCGATTTTTGCATGTGGGGGCAGGGTATCCACACCGCTACGATCCTGCGACGGCTCCGGAGGCGGTGCCGTTGCTCCGCGAGCGCTTGCAGGCTCTGCCCGATCAGAGTGTCAGCCTCGTACACATCGGGTTCGCCACCAACATGGCGCGCATGCTCGCCAATCCGGCCGATGTGGCCTTGATTCGGCGCAAAGTGCGCGTGTTGTCGATTATGGCGGGTGCGTTTGCGCCCATCGATGGTGACCCGCATTTCAAAGAGTTCAACGTGGTCTGTGATATCCCGGCCATGCAGATGCTGGCAGCGCAGTGGCCGACGCCCGTGGTGTGGGGCGGCTTCGAAATCGGCTGGGCACTGCGCTACCCGCGGGTGTCGATTGCGGAGGATTTCGCCTACCAGCATCCGCACATCATCGTGGATGCTTATAACGCCTATTGTGAGCCGGACGAAGAGCGCCCCTGTTGGGACTTGGCGACGGTGCTCTTTGCGGCCTACCCCGAGCGGGGCTACTTTGACCTGAGTGAGCCCGGGCGGGTACAGATTGCTGACGATGGCGTGACCACGTTTGTGGCAGATGCACAGGGAAATCAGCGGTATTTGCGCATGGACGATCGCCAACAGGCCCGCGTGCTCGAGGCGTTGGTGCGACTCGTGACCGCGCGGCCCTAATTAGTCGCTACTCCAGCCACCGCCATCAGAGCTCCCACTGTCCCAGCTGCCACTATCAGAGCTCCCGTTGTCCCAGCCGTGTTCGCCGGCGGCATCGGGGGTGGCCACGTCGCCATCGAGGTACTGTGCGCTTTGGTCACCCGTCATGGCGGCGCTGGCGGTGTCATCCGTGTGCTGATGGTTGTGATGCGACCAAAAAAGCCACGCCAGCCCGGCGCTAGCCCACGGATCGGCGCTCGTGCCGCCGAGGAGGTGGGCCCGGCGGTTGCGGCCGGTGAGGCTGCCGATGATGGCCAAACCAGCCCAAATGAGTGCGCCAACGCAGAGACATGTGGTGACACCGTTCATGATGAGGACTCCTTTCAAGCGCGGACCTGCTCTTTGCGCAGGCGTTGCAGGCGGGCGTGGGTGAGAGGCAGGTGGGCGACGACCTCGATGAGGTGGCCCCAGAGCTGCGGAGTGCGGATGCCGCGTAGCCGGGCGGCTAGGCGTTGCCGGAGTTGGTCGTCGAACAAGTGCTCGGCCTGCGCTGGCGTGGGTGCACTGGCCACGAGGTGCCACAGGTCGTTGAGCGCTCGGTAGCCGAATGGTCGGCCGATGTCGTTGAGCAGGGGCTGTAGGCGGACCACCACCTGCCATTGTGATTCTGCGATGACGTGCGGGAAGCGGGCGCGCCAAGCGAGGAGATCAACGTCGGGCATGTCGATGACGTGCATGCGGTCGAGTGCGCGCATGGTGAGTTCGTGGCTGGTTTCGTCGTGGTTGATGGTGCCAATCCAGCGCACATTGGTGGGCAGTGGCAAGGGATTGGGCAACACGTCGCCATCGCTCAAGCGAACCTGGTTGCCCGGTGCCCCGAGGTCCACGGTGCGATCAGCACTTTCGAGGGCTGAAAAAATCGGCGCCAAGTAGTATTCGGGGCGGGCCAAGTTGAGCTCGTCGAGACAAACCACAAAGGGCTGACTCGGGTGTTGCAGTGCCTGATGGAGGAGCCGGGTCAGTGGTGTGGCCTGGAACACGTCGGCGAGCGCATTGTAGTACCCCAACAAATCGCGGGCATGGTGCCAATCGGGTTGTACGGCCACCCGCAAAAACGCCGGATTGTCGTGCCCGTCCGTGATGCCGTAGAGTGCGTCCGCATAGCGACGGGCGAGCAGGCTTTTGCCGACCCCTGGCGGACCCGACAAGAGCACAAATGGGCGTTGTTGCAGGCTCCAATGAAATTGTGCGATGAATGATTCGGGCACGATCACGCCACTCGCGTGAATGCGCGTCTTGATGGTCGGCAGATCGGGTGTCACCTCGTAGGGCGTGTGTGGTTCGCGAATCCGCGCCATGGGGGTGACCACGTGTTGAATGATGTGGTCGTGGAGGCGGAGGAGCGTGGTGAAATGCGTACAAATCCAGTCGGCCACCTGCGCATCGCCGATGCGCGGGTCGGTGAAATTGCAGGCGTACCCGGCGAGGAGCGGGCCCGCGCGGCGCAGACCGAGGTAGTGCGTGTACCACGGCAAGGCGGTGGGGATGCGGTGTGCGCCGCGGTAGCGGATTTCGTCGCACCCATCAAGGAGGTGCGCAATGCTGCCGTCATCACGTGCCAACACGGTGCGCATGGCGTCACGGAGTCGTGGCGCGAGTTGTAGTGCCACCACGAGTTGTTGTGAAGTGCCGTCAAGGCTGACGTAGATGCCACCGCCACGAGGTGGTCGATCGATGAGCAGGTAGGCGGTGCTGGGGTGATCGGCACTGGCTTGACGGGGGTGTTGGCGAAAACTGGGAGTGTACAGCTCCCAGCGCCGTGGCAGCGTGCGCAGGCCGTGCTCGTGGAGCAGACCGGCCAAGGCCACGAATTGTGCGTGGAGCACGTCTTCGTAGTGCTGTTGGCGCTGGGCTGGCGACCACTCCGGGTCCGCCAGAGTAAAGCCACGAAATGGTTGGAGCATCACCCAATCCACCTCCTCCCCGGTCACGTGAGCCGGAGCAACGGGTCACGTAACCCGCGTTGCCAAGCGTCAGCGGCCATGGGGCGACCGTTGGCGGGTTGCACGCTCTGCAGGAGGAGCGCGTCAATGCCACAGCGCACCACAGGACCTGCGGGGCTGGCATACAGGGTGCCTGGATCGGCCGATCCCTGCGACCAGTCGACCACGGTGGCCTGCAAGATGCGCAGAGCGCTCCCCGCGTAGGTGGCAAAGGTGCCCGGCCACGGGTCGTAGGCCCGGATCATGCGTTCGAGGTGGCTGGCTGGTTGGTGCCAGTCGAGTTGACCATCGCTTCGTTGGAGGAGCCCAATATACGTGGCCTGGCTGTCGTCTTGGGGGGTGGGCACAAGTGTGCCGGCCACAAACGGCGCAATACTTGCACACAGCAGGTCGGCTCCCACATGAAACAACGCTTCGGTGAGGGCGCCGGCACGAGCATCGCTGGCCAGTGACTGGCGGTGTTGCACCAAAATGGGTCCGGCGTCCATTTTGGCACCGAGTTGCATGACCGATACGCCGACCTCCGCATCCCCTGCCAAAATGGCGCTGGTGACGGGCGCCGGGCCACGGTGGCGCGGCAAGAGCGACGGGTGAATGTTCAAATAGCCGTGACGTGGGATGGCGAGCACGTTTTTGCGCAAAATCTCACCGTAGGCCGCCACAACGCCAATATCGGGGGCGAGCTCTGCAATGTGGGCCACAACGGCATCGTCTTTGAGGCTCTCGGGCTGCAAAATCACCGGCACGCCCAACTCCGTGGCCACCACTTTGACGGGGGGTGGTGTCAGCTGGCGCCCACGCCCACTAGGGCGGTCGGGTTGGGTGATGACGGCGATGATGTCAAGGCCTGGTTGCGCTGCTAGCGCCCGGAGCGGGATGGTAGCGAGGTGGGGCGTGCCCAAAAAAATAATACGCATAGTGCGGATGTGGCATCCTCTGCCTGCAGAGACGATGAATCTGCCTGCATCATACCATGTTGTGGTACGACTGTCAGGATGGTTGCGTGGTGCGCGCCATACCACGCCGCCCCACGATGAGAATGCCGATGACGATGCAGATACCGCCGATAATTTGTGACCAGCGGATGGGTTCGTTGAGGAGTGGCACGGCGAGGAGGGCGGCGATGACCACTTGGCCGAGCAGGGTGACCGACGTAATCGAGGCGGGTAAGTGACCGAGTGCGTAGTTGATAGCCAGCCAACCGATGACCTGCGAAAAAAGCCCCAATCCGATGATGTAGGCCCACGATTGCCAGGGAAATCCCCACAGCGGGGTTTGCAACCAGTAGGCGAAGGGCAAAATGACGATGCTGGCGATGAGCAATGACCAGACCATGAAGGTGACCGTGTCGGTGTCACTGCGGGCTTTCCCGGTGCTGGTCAAGTAGCCCGCATAACAGATGCTGGCGCCGGCGGCCAACCACAAACCGAGGGCGTCGTTGGGGTTGATTTGCAGATCACCTTGGGTGACGATGGCCATGCCGACCATGGCGATGGCTAAGCCGAGCCAGTAGAACCGGGTAAGCCGCTCTTTGAAGATGAGCATGGCGGCGAGACCGACCCATAGGGGTGCGTTGTTGGCCATGAGGGTGGCACTCGTGGCAGGTGCCCTGAGGAGGCTTTCGTTCCAGAGCACGAGGTCAATGCCGAAAAAAACACCGCCGGCGATGATGGCCCAGCGGACGCGCCCACCCGGCAACGGCGTGCGCCGGCGCCACAACCACGGAGCGAGGACGACGAAGCCGATGAAGACCCGATAAAACGCCGAAGTAGTGCCGGGGACGCCGGCTAATTTCACAATAATGGGCGATGCACTAATGGCACATAAACCGAGAATGAGGGCCAACCAAGCCCGGCGGAGCGTGTGTTCCATGAGATGGAATCAACTTTCGTATGACAAAATGGACGGATATCTGCCAGAGTACCATAGATTGTATATGTGACGAAACAGTATGAGAATTTCATAAAAAACATGTATTTATACAAAAAAATCGTAGTTTTTTGGAGAAAAAATGTAGGATAGACCATGAAATCAATGATACCATGATAGTGGTATATTTCGCCCTCCGGCTCGTCCCCCGCCCATTGACGACGCCGGATTGTGACGGAGGGTTGGTGCTTATGCATCCTGCGGTAGAAGCGTTATTCCCGATTGCGTTGATGTTGCTAGCGGCGAAACTTGCTGGCCTAGTGAGTCTACGCTTTGGTATGCCGGCCGTTTTCGGGGAGTTGTTGGTTGGGCTCGTGCTTGGTCCTTCGTTGCTCAATATGGTCGAGCTCGATACAACGACCAAAATTATCGCCGAAATCGGCGTGGTGTTGTTGATGTTCATGGCAGGCATGGAGACTGATGTGCGCGCCATGCAAAGTGTGGGTCGACCAGCCTTTTTGACTGCGGTAGGGGGCTTGATTTTGCCACTTGCGGCGGGCACGGGCGCCATGTTGGTGTTTGATGCAGATCTGAAAACTGCGGTGTTGGTCGGTGCTGTGCTGATGGCCACGAGTGTGAGTATTTCGGCGCAAACGTTGCGCGAACTCGGGCTGATGCGCACCCGCGAGGGCTCGGTCATTTTGGGGGCCGCCATCATTGATGATGTGTTGGGGGTGCTGATTTTTGCGGTTGTGATGAATCTGATGCTGGGCACTGGCGATTTAGTCACGACCTTGATTCGCATGGTGTTGTTCTTCCCGGTGGCGTGGTTTATTGCAGACAAAGCAATTCCGTTCCTGCGGCGTTTCGAAGAGCGCATCCCGCAACAAGAGACGATTGTGGCCATCTTGATATCCATTGTGTTGTTTTATGCGTGGTCGGCCGAAGCCTTCGGGAGTGTAGCTGCAATCATCGGGTCCTACTTGCTCGGCGTGGTGGTCGCACGGCACGTGGGTCACTCGCATGTGGCACACGGCGGTGTTGCCATGGTGGCATACGGCATTTTCGTGCCCGTATTTTTTGTGAGCATTGGATTGCAGGCCAACATCAACGATGTGCTTGAGGCACCGCTGTTGGTCATCGTGTTGACGGTAGTGGCCGTGTTGACCAAGCTTCTCGGTGGTGCACTTGGCTCCCGCGTCGGGGGCATCAACTGGCGGAATTCGTGGTTGGTGGGGGCTGGGATGATTTCACGTGGTGAAGTCGCCTTGGTGCTTGCGGGAGTCGCGTTGAGCACGGGTGCCGTGAATACGGCGATTTTTTCGGCACTTGTGGTCATGGCGGTCGCGACGACCTTGGTGACCCCGCCGTTGTTGCGGGTCTTGGCGCCCAAACCGGAGCTTCCCCCAGAAGAGGCTGCCCAAATCTAGCACATATTGGTGATGTGCAGTGGAAACCCGTTGCTGGTCATGAACCATCAACGGGTTTCTGGTGTTTCGGGCATGATAATGGCCAGAAAGAGGTCATTGACGTTGGTGCCGGTAGCGCCCGGGCGGAGGTGGTCGTCCAATGCTGCAAAAAAATGGTAGGAATCGTGTTGAGCGAGGAGTTGCTGTGGATCGATACCCGCAGCCCGAGCTCGTTGTGCTGATGTGCGGGTCACCACGGCTCCCGCCGCATCCGTAGGACCGTCACCGCCGTCGCTGGCGTATGCCGCACAGAGCGGTTGGCCGGTGTGGAGCGCTTCGAGTCCCAGTGCTAGTGCCAGTGCTAGCTCTTGATTGCGTCCGCCGTGACCAGCGCGGCGCAGGGTCACGGTGGTTTCCCCGCCAGCGAGCAGACAACACGGCGTCCCAACATGAGCGTGGTAGTGCACGATGCTGGCCAGGGTACTGCCCACGTGCCGGGCTTCGCCAATCAAACGATCGGTGAGGATGTGTACGGGGAATCCGGCAGTACGTGCGACCGTGGCGGCTGCTTGGAGCGCGCCGTGGATGTCGCCGATGATGATGGGCGGCGGAGCCGGTGGAACGAGTGCCGGGCTCGCACCGGTCACGGCTGTCACGATGGGCGCTGGGAGCTGTGCGGTCAGCCCGTAGCTGGTGAGCACGTGCCAGGCGGCATCCGCAGGATCGGGATTCGCAACGGTCGGACCAGAGGCGATGGTGCTGAGATCGTTGCCAATCACATCCGATAAAATCAAAGTGCGCAGCGGGGTGTGGCCGGCCGCCGCAGCTAAACCGCCACCCTTGATGCGGTCAATGCGGCGGCGCACCGTGTTGATGTGGTTGATGGTGGCGCCGCTGGCCAAGAGTTGCTGGGTGAGCTCTTGGAGCATGGCCAGAGTAATCCCCGGAGCGGGATCAACGAGGAGCGCTGATCCGCCGCCCGAGAGCAGTACGAGGATGCACTGATCGGGCGTGGTCTGGCTGACGCAGTGACGAACTGCCCGAGCCGCGGTTTGGCTCCGTGCATCGGGTACCGGGTGTCCAGCCGCGTAGTAGGCGAGCTGTGGGGAGCGCGGCGTGCTTGCGTCTTCGTCTTTGTAGACGACCACACCCGTAGCAACCAAATCTCCGAGGATGGCACAGGCGCTGGCGGCCATGCGCAGTGCGGCCTTGCCCACGGCAACAATGACCACAGAGCGCACGGTCAGGATTTCGTCCGCAATGAGGAGCTGATTGCCGTCACGGCGCAAGAGGTGTGCGAGTTGCAAGCCGGGATCGGCCGCTTGGGTGGCCGTTGCCAACATCTCCGTGAGGAGTGTGCCTGCGGGGTGTTGCCGGGTGCTCTGGGTATGGAACATGTGTGGGTGGGTGGGCATGACAGGTTCTCGGTGGCTTTGGTAAGATGCTCACAACAACTTCGTACGAATGGAGACGCTCGTAACTATGATACGCCAGAATGTGCGCGGGAGTGGCATGGTGGCAGTGGCTGCCATGTTGTGGGGGAGCGTGGGTATCGTGGCTGCGGTGCTATTACAGCGCGTCGCATTGTCGCCCCTCATGATGGGGCTGTTGCGTCTCCTGTTGGCCGTACCCGTGGTCTGGGGGTGGCACTGGCTGGTGCAGCGTCGTTGGCGCATCACGTGGGTGCACCCCGGCCATCAGTACTGGGTGGGTGCTGGGGGCGTCGCATTTGCGGTCTACCAGGTCGCCTACTTTGCGGCCATCCCACACATTGGTGTGGCTGCTGCCGTCATGTTGAACCTGTGCAGTGCCCCCTTGTTTACCGTGTTCTTGTCGTGGTTGGTGTGGCGTGAGCGCTTGTCCGTGTGGGCCGGGGTGGCCGTGCTCGGCGCCGTGGTTGGTGCCGCAGTGCTCGTGATGGGTGATGGCACGGTACTTATCCGCTCCGTGTGGGGCATCGTATGGGCTTTGGCGGCTGGTCTGGCGTATAGCGTGGTGGCCATCACATCACGAGCGGTGACCAACGCCTACGCCACCCCCACCGTGTTGAGCGCCTTGTTTGCCGTAGCAACGGGAGTATTGGCACTTGCCGTGGTGGTGGTTGAGCCACGACCTTGGCCGGCTATTACTGGTGCGACCTGGGCGGGTGCTTTGTACCTGGCACTCGTGCCCACGGTGTTGAGTTATCGGCTCTACGTGGGCGGATTGCGCTCCATCCGCGCCACCACGGCCACCACGATTTCGCTGCTGGAGCCCCTGACCTCAGTGGCGCTGGCCGTCTGCTTCCTCGGCGAGCGGTTGGTCTGGCAGTCCTGGGTCGGCGCTACGCTCTTGTTGCTCTGCACCATCTGGCTGGTCTGGTCGCCAGCGCCAGCGCCAGCTCAGCGCCCCGATGAGGGCGATGATTGCGTAAATGAGCAAGAACATGCGGATACGGGTGCTCGGCATGGGCACAATGCTCAGGTAGTACCACCAAAAATCGTAGAAGCCGATGCGAATGTCGCTCAACCAGACCCGTAGGGCGACGGGCGCGGTGGGCATCTGCGAGGCCGGAATGTAGGGCGCCTTGATGGGGTAGACTTGGGTGGCGTCGTACACCTGAAGCATTTGCACCACACTGCCGAGGTATTCGGACCAGTTGTGCTGTTCCACGTAGCCATTTAGTTTGACACCTGGGCTGGTGATTGACACCGTACTTGGTTTGTCTGGCAAGAGAACGCGCATGGTGCGCGGTGGGCAGGCGATGTCCTCAAAGAGCGTGTAATCTTCGAGTTGCACAGTGACTTTGGGCATTGCCGTGTCGGGGAAACAGTTGTGGTACCGCGCTTTGAGGATGGGGTGTTGGTCTGCATTGGGTACCACTGAGATGGTGGCACGGTTGCTCCCGATGCGCGGGAACTGCTCGCCGAGATTGCGGTCGCCCTCGCTATATGCCCAACCAGCCAGGTTCACCCGCGTGCCAAGGTGCTGATCGATATCCTCGTTGAGTTGGGCGATGATGATACGCCAATGCCCGAGAATCGGCGATGTGGCGGGTGTGTAATAACGATCAAGTTCGTTCGAGTTAATCAAATAAGGGTTGATACTCACCAATTTGCCAGCCAACTGCACAAAAAGAGTTGCTGGCAGGAGAATGGCGACCGTAAGCCAGCGCCAGTGACGAGCTTGGGTGGTAAGCCACGTAAAGACATCGCTGACCGCAATGAGCATGTAGGGAACAATCATGAGTAAATAGCGCGGACCCCAGGCGCCGTCGCCGTGCCAATAGGTGACGTTGGCGTGTACGATGACCACACTTGCAATGACCGCAGTCGTCATCACCAACATGACCCAGTCACGTCTTCGTGCTTGTAGGTACAAACCGAGTGGCCACAACAGCACAACCGGATTGTAAAGAAAGACACTTTTGCCACTACTCAAAAATTGCCCGTACAGCCCTTTCACGATATAAACCAACCGTAGGGTGGGACCGCCTTCGGCATAGCCGGTGGAGAGAAATCCTCCGTAGATGTAATAGTTGTAGACTAAAAAGAGCACGGCGCTCAAAAATGCAGTTCCGCCCCAAACAATGAGCTTTTGCCAGTCTTTGTCACGATAGGCCACATAGGCGACCGCAATGCCAATAATGGGCAGGGCGAACGCAATCCCCGCTTTGGTCTGAATGGCACCAAATGTGGCAAACCCAGATGCGAGAATAAGCCAGCGCAGGCGGGTGGTATCGGTCGCCTGGGTGAACACGGGAATACTAGCGGCCAACAAGAAAAAAGCAGCAGTTGGCTCCGAAAAAAAGCTCCCCGTGTAGATCCAAGCCATCGTCGCAAACGCATAGACGATTGCCATCAGATACCCTAAGGCCACCGAATGCCGGCGTTGTACGGTCAACCAGCCCAGCAAGACCGCAGCACTTGCAGTGGTAAATACGTTCACCCATGTAGCAAACATGCGTACCAAGAATGTCTCGAGACCTACCGGTGCAATGCCAGCCACAAAACTGCCCACGCCGTAGAGTGGTAATGCGAGTACGGACGGCACTGGGCCGTATTTGGTGAAAATACGATCGGGTAATACGACACTCGGATCAACGAGGCTCCGGATGACATCCCAGAGTTGCATGGTCGAGGTAAACATGCGCTCTTCGTCGATGGAGTAAAAATGTCCGGCACTGGTGAACAGGAGAACCATGCAGATGAGCGACCAAAGCCGACGTATGTGAAAAGTGGCAAACACTTGCTTCATGGCGTTCCTACGTTGATGCGAAAGCACAAGATAGCTATATTTTACCCATAGGTGACTATTTGAGCAACTCGTAGCGCATTGAGAAGAGCGTATAATCAGTGGTGGAGCAAGACCTTGGTACGGGTGATGCAAAACAAAAGGAGTACTTTGGCAATGGCAGAGCAACTAGTTGAGCGATTTTTGCGCTATGTGCAGGTCTATACCACCAGCGATCCCTTTGCGACGACGTATCCGTCTACGGCACGGCAGTGGGATTTGCTCCGCATGCTCCAAGGCGAACTCATCGCCATGGGCGCAGCGGATGTGACGCTCACGGAGCACGGCTATGTGATGGCCTCGATTCCGGCGACCCCCGGGTACGAACAGGCGCCCGTGGTGGCGTTTTTGGCACATGTGGACACCGCACCAGACTTTTCCGGTGAAGGGGTCAAGCCGATTGTGCACCGCAACTACGCTGGACACGCACTCGTGCTCCCCGATGATCCACGCCAGGTCATCGATCCGGCCAATCCCATGTACGCCGATTTGTTGACCGCAGTGGGCAAAGACGTCATTACTGCGTCGGGTACCACATTGTTGGGGGCCGACGACAAAGCCGGCATCGCCATCATCATGACGGCTGCCCAACGTTTGCTTAGTAACCCGCAGATCCCACATGGCAAGATTCGCATCTGTTTCACACCAGACGAAGAAGTCGGCCGAGGCGTCGAACATCTCGATATTGCACAGCTTGGTGCGGTGGCCGCCTACACCTTCGATGGAGGTGCTGTGGGCGAAGTCAGTTGGGAGACCTTCTCGGCCGATGGTGCCGTGGTCACCATCGACGGTGTGTCCACACATCCGGGCACTGCGCAGGCGTATGGCATGGTGAACGCGGTGCATGTGGCTGGCAAGTTGTTGGGCATGTTGCCACGTGAACAAGCAGCCCCCGAAAGCACCAACGGCCGCACCGGCTTTATCCATCCGACTGGTATCGAAGGTAATACGGCGAGCACGGTGGTGCGCTTCATTATCCGTGATCACGACAACGACAAACTTGCCGCCAAAGGCGAAATGCTCCGGGCCATTTGTGCGGCGTTGCAGGCAACCTATCCGACGGCACGTATAACCTGTACAATCACACCGCAATACCGCAATATGGGGTATTGGTTGCGCGAACAACCTGCCATCATGGACAAGTTGCGCGCGGCCTGTGCCGATGTTGGTGTGCAGTCCTACGACGAACCGGTGCGAGGTGGCACCGATGGATCGCGCCTCACCGAACGCGGTTTGCCGACGCCCAACATCTTTACGGGCGGACACAATGCACATGGTCCGCTTGAGTGGGTGGCTGTGCAAGATATGGAAAAAGGCGCCGAAGTAATGGTGGCACTCGCACAACGCTGGGCCGATTAAACGTTGCAAAAATGAGTGTTTGATGAAAAACACCCCACGAGCACGCGGCTCGTGGGGTGTGTACATGAAGTGCACAGTTTTTGTGCAACTTTTTTAACCAATACGACGTACAAAAATATGGCAGTGATGAAATTCGTCGCTATTTGGAAAGGGAGTGCATGGAAACGACGTGGATTTGGATTGCATTCAACATTTTCGTGTTGGCGATGTTGGCGCTCGACCTCGGGGTATTTCACCGTGATGCACACGAGGTGAAAGTCAAAGAAGCATTGGCGTGGAGTGTGGTCTGGATTGCACTTGCGTTGGTGTTCAACGTGGTCATTTATTACTACTGGGATGTAATGCGTCCGGGCAGCAGTTATTCGAACTCCGAAGCAGCGCTTGCATTTTTAACGGGGTACTTAATTGAGAAATCGTTGAGTGTCGACAACGTGTTCGTTTTCGTGTTGATATTCAGTAGTTTCGCAGTGCCGGCAATTTATCAGCACCGCGTGCTTTTTTGGGGTGTTTTGGGGGCGTTGATTATGCGCGGCATCATGATTGCTGCGGGTACGGCGCTGTTGTCGACGTTCCACTGGATTATCTGGATCTTCGGTGGGTTCTTGATTATCACCGGGTTGCGCATGCTCAAGCACGAGGATGCTCCGATGGATCCTGCCCAGCACTCCGTGGTCCGTTTGTTGCGGCGCATCATGCCCATGACGGAGAACTACGAGGGGCAGAAATTCACGGTGGTACGCAACGGGGTCCGCATGGCAACTCCGCTCTTTGCGGTGTTGTTGGTGGTTGAGTTCACGGACCTCATCTTCGCCGTAGACTCAATTCCGGCTATTTTTGCGGTGACACTCGATCCGTTCATCGTCTACACGTCGAACGTGTTCGCCATCCTCGGGTTGCGCGCATTGTACTTCGTGCTCGCCGGTGCCATGGGCAAATTCCGATATCTGAAGCCAGCGTTGGCGTTCATTTTGACCTTTGTAGGTATCAAGATGCTTACGCCCGACGTCACAAACTTCTTGTTCGGTGAAAAGATGAAGATTCCCGTGGTCACGTCGTTGGGAGTCGTGCTGGGTGCACTGGTGATTGCCATTCTGGCGTCGTGGTGGGCGAACCGCCGTGACCCACAGACATCGGCACACTAACGTACACGTTGACTGACATGCTCCCCCCACAGGCAGGTGCTTGTGGGGGGCTTTTTGTAGCCACCAGTACAGGTGAGTACTGAGTCTACCAGCGGTGGTGCAGTTTTTGTTGTTATATCGAAATCTCAAACCGTTGGGCGATGGTCTGCCAATCGGGAATGGTGCTGGTGGCATCAACCCCAGTGACACAACAGGCAGCGGTCGCGGCGGCCATGGCACCGGCTATGGGTGGGGGGAGGTGTTGTGTGAGGGCATAGATGAGTGCTGCGTAGCAGGCATCGCCGGCGCCCACCGTACCAGCCACCGGCACCGGGTAAATGGGTTGCCAGTGGTGGCAACCGGCCCACGTCTGTGGCAGGCGCGCACGGGCGAGGCGCTCTGTGGTGCCGGCCTTGAGGAATAACCCGCGGGAGCCGAGTTTGACGCCGGCAATAGCCACACCCATGGCGAGGAGTTGATCGCACAGCGCATGCAGGTAGGCCACGTCCATGTGGAATTCGGCGTGTTGTTGCCAGTTTTGGAAGTCGGCGGGGCGGAGCATGGCGCAGATTTCGGCAGCACTCGGCACGAACAGGTCGACGTGTGGCAGGATGCGCGCCAGCACGGCGGGCCACGCATAGCTACCAGAGCGAGCGTTGCTATCGGGTACCACCATGTCGATACTAGTGGTACACCCGCGTGCTTGGGCGCTGGCGAGCAGGTCTCGCAGGGGGGCGGCATCGGCACGCATGAGAGTGGTAAGCAGGGGTGGGTAGCCGACATGAAGCCAGCTGACATCGTTGAGGGCGGGCAGAATGTGGGATTCATGGAGCATGGCGGTGGTGCCGGGGAAATACCAAAACGAGCGATCTTGATGGTGCGGAGCCACGACCACGGAGTACGACGTGGCGTGTATGGAAGTACGCACGATGGCGGCGCTGAGAGAGGGGTGCTGATCGTCAAGGAGTTGACAAACGAGTGTACCCACCAGGTCGGTTCCACACAGAGCTACGAGGCGTACGGATGCGCCGAGACGATGTAGTGCGATGCCCGTATTGGCGACGGCTCCACCGAGCGCCCATGTCATGGAGCCAACTTCGTGCAGGAGACCGGGTTGACTCCAACGGGATGCCTCTAGGGAGCGAATGTCGGGGATGATGTCAAGGCAGAGATGCCCGGTGACCGCGATGCGTGCCATGCGGGAGCTCCTTTGTGTGTGGTGGTGCGTGTAGGGTGACCATACCACAAAGCGGCGTGGCTCGGCAAGAGTGTGGTATGGTAGTGCGACCAAAGAGTGCATGCGAAGGAGCCACAGCGTGTCAACAATACAGGGGCGAGCCGGAATGTGGTGGGGATTGTTGGGCGTGGTTATCTTTAGTATTTCGTTGCCGATGGCCAAAGTCGCGCTCGCATGGTTTGATCCGGTGGTGGTCGCCTTCAGCCGGGTGGTCATTGCAGCCGGACTTTCTGCAGTGGCCTTGATTGTCACCAAATCGGCATGGCCGACGTGGCGGCAGATGCGGTTGTTGGCGCTGGCCGCCTTGGGAGTCACTGTCGGCTTCCCGATTTTTTCGTCGTGGGCCATGCAGGTGGTGCCTGCCGGGCACGGGGCGGTCGTCAACGGGTTGCTTCCCTTGGCCACGGCGGCCTTGGGAGCGGTGGTGATTGGCTATCGGCCACGGTGGCCCTTTTGGGTGGCTGCGGTGATTGGCAGTATGACAGCGGTGGCGGTGGTGCTGTGGCAGAGTGGCTCTGGGGTGACGTTCGGGGATACGGCCATGCTGATTGCGGTGTTGTTGGCGGCCGTCGGCTACGTCTATGGGGGGCAGTTGGCGGGCGAAATTGGCGGTTGGCGCACGATTTGCTGGGCCAACGTGCTGGCTGCACCCCTCTTGTTGGGGCCGGTCTGGTGGCATCTACCCAGCACAGCGGTGCCGTGGTTGGGGTGGGGCGCCTTGGCGTACCTCGGCGTGTTCAGCATGTTTTTGGGCTTTGTGGCCTGGTATCACGGCTTGGCCACGGGGGGTGTGCAACGGGTGAGCCAAGTGCAACTCATCCAACCCTTTTTGACGATTATCTGGGCCTGGCCCATCGATGGCGAACAACCGACCTGGGGGCTGTTTGCAGCGGCCACGGTGGTGGTCACGTGCATCTGGGTGGCGCGGAAGGTGGGGTGAGGGCGGATGCATGGGAATCATGCGGAGGGGCGCACGGCTGTACGCCCCTCCGCCCACGCAAATCATGGATTATAAAGCGATGAGCGCTGTAGCAATCAGTGTGGTAATCAGGCCCCAGCGTTGCAGGGCGGTGATGTGTTCGCGGTTGATGAAGGCTGCCAGAAGCACGGTAATAGCGGGATAGAGCGATGCGAGGACGCTTGCGATATCAATGCGTCCAAGTTGGGTGGCCACCATGTAGGCGGCATTGGCACTCAGGTCAAAAGCACCGGCCAAGATTGCGAATCCGAAGCCGAGGGCGTTTGGGCGACCACCAGGACGCCACAAGAGCCACGGAATGGTGATGACTAATGCGGAGGCCCGGATGACGGCCAAGGGCATGAACACGCCAGCATCGGCCACAAATTTGAGCAAAATGAGAAAAATACCGATGGCCAAGCCGGCGCTTAGACCCTGCCACAACCCTTGGTAGCCTTGGGCGCGTCCTGACAGAGAATTCAAAGTGATGGCCACGATGCCAACGACCATGCCGCTCACCGCAAGTGTGGAGGGTAACCCGTGAATGATGAGTCCATATCCGACAGGAACAAGTGCCGACAGCGCTGCTGAGACTGGGGCGGTGATGGCGGTGTGACCTTGAGCGATGCCGTGGTAGAGCGCGGCTAACCCGAGTGCACCGCTGATGCCAGCGAGTAATGCCAACCACAAGAGCTGGGTTGGTAACCAGGCTTCTTGGTTGAGTACTGCAATGAGACCAAAGACGACGGCCCCAAAAATCTCACCGATGACGAGTACTTGCACGACGGGAATTTTGGCACTTGCACGTCCCCCAATGAAATCACCGATGCCGAATCCAACCGCAGCACCGAGGGCTGCCAAAAGAAACAGAGAGCTCATGGGGTGGTCCTTTTTACACTGTGCGGCTGGGATTATGGGGGTGGTTCACGGACGCCTTTTGCATACACGGAGGGGTACACCGTGCGGTGTACCCCTCCGTGCGGGATGACTGCCTACTTGAGGGTGGGGATCATGTCGCCATGAGCGGCGATGAGGTCGTCACACAGGCCCCAAATCTGGTCGAGTGAGAGCTCGGCAGCGGTATGTGGGTCGAAGGCGGCAGCGTGGTAGACGTGTTCGCGCTTGCCCGTGACGGCCGCCTCAACGGTCAGCGATTGCACGTTGATGTTGGTCTGCATCATGGCAGCAAGGTGGGGCGGGATGTGGCCGATTTTGGTCGGCTGGAGGCCACTCTTGTCGACGAGCACCGGCACTTCGACACAGCATCCCTCGGGCAAGTTGTTGATGAGGCCGCGGTTGGGGACGTTGCCGTAGACGACGCGTGGCTGGCCCGTCTCCATGCTGTGGATGATGAGTGAGCCGTACTCGTGGCTCCGCTTGACCTCGATGGGCGCGTTGGAAGTGAGCAGCTCGTTGCGCAGTTTGTGCCAGCCCGCAATTTGGTTTTCACAGCGGGTGATGTACTCGTCGAGGGGAATGTTGAATTCTTCGATGAGTTCGGGACGATCGCGCTTGATGAACCACGGGGTGTACTCGGCGAAGTGCTCGCTTGATTCGGTGACGAAGTAGCCGAAGCGCTGAAAAATCTCGTAGCGTACGCGGTTCCAATCCGGGATGCGCTTTTCTTTGGCAACACGCTGGATGTCTGGGTACAAGTTTTGACCATCACGCTCGAACTTGAGGTAGAAGGCCATGTGGTTGATGCCGGCTGCGACGTAGTTGATTTCGTCGATGGGCACGTTGATGTCATCGGCGAGTTGCTCCGCTGTGCCTTGCACGGAGTGGCAGAGTCCCACCGTGTTGATGCTGGTCATGCGGTCGATGGCCCAGCAGTTGATGGCCATCGGGTTGACATAGTTGAGGAATGTCACATCCGGGCAGACCTGCTCCATGTCGCGGCACATGTCGACCATGACGGGGATGGTGCGCAAGCCGCGCATGATGCCACCGATGCCGAGGGTGTCTGCAATGGTCTGGCGCAAACCGTACTTCTTGGGGATTTCGAAGTCGATGACGGTCGACGGCTTGTAGCCACCTACCTGGAACATGGCAATGGCGTAGTCGGCGCCGTCGAGGGCCTTTTTGCGATCGGTGGTGGCCACAATGGTCGGCTTGACGCCGATGCTTTGTGCAAGGCGGTTGGCCACAATTTCGGACGTTTTGAGGCGCTCTTCGTCGATGTCAAAGAGGCGAATGGTGGCATTCGCAAGCTCGGGGAACGACAAAATGTCACCGAGCAAGTTTTTGGCGAAGACGGTACTGCCTGCGCCGATAAAGGTGATGACTGCCATAGGAGGTGCTTCCTATCCTTTCTGACCAGAGTAAATAACCGCGTGAGAGAGGTCGTATTTCAACGCGCAGAGCGCTGCCGTTGATGAGAAATGTGGGTATGGGCGGCAATGAACATCAGCAATGGAGTGCGGCGAACTTCTAGGCACCATTGTAGCAAAAAAGCAGGGCGCATCGGCGATGGTCGGTCGTACCGCTCCCCTTGACACACACTGCCAAAATCCAGAGTACAATAGGTGTCATACAGGTATGTACGAATAACGGTATTTTTTCAGCAGGCAACGGGAGTCACTCTATGACTGAGTCGCGTCGTTTTGCGGCACTCGCCGAGCGAGACATCAACCGTGAGACTTTTGTGGATCCATGGCCCGAAGCCGGGCTGACCGTGGCTGATAGCCCGTACGATCCAGCCCCGTCATTGACCATCGTGGCGGATCGCATCGTTGCAATGGATGGGCGTCAAGAAGCCGAATTCGATGCGCTTGACCTGTTCATTGCGCGCCACGGCATCGATCGCACGGTGGCAGTTGAGGCCATGGCCATCGATTCACTGCACTATGCGCGCATGCTCAGCGACATCAACGTGCCCCGCACCACCCTGTTGCGTTTGGCTACGGGGTGTACACCAGCCAAATTGGTCGACATCATGCGCCACATGAACGTGCTCGAGATGATGAACGGTTTGGCCAAAATGCGCGTCCGGCGTACCCCGGCCAATCAAGCGCACGTCACCAATCGCAAAGAAAACCCCGCCCTGCTGGCTGCTGATGCGGCCGAAGCCGCGTTGCGTGGATTTGCCGAAATCGAAACGACCGTGGGGGTGGCACGTGCGGCACCCTTCAACGCCTTGGCGATTTTGGTGGGTGCTCAGACCGGTCGTGGTGGCGTGTTGACCCAATGTGCCGTCGAAGAAGCACTCGGTCTGCGTCTTGCCATGAAAGGGTTGACCACCTACGCGGAAACGTTATCCGTCTACGGGACCGAGCAGGCCTTCGTTGACGGTGATGATTCGCCGTGGTCCAAGGCCTTTTTGGCGTCCGCCTATGCGTCACGTGGCGTCAAAGTGCGCTTTACATCGGGGACTGGGTCCGAAGCGTTGATGGGCAGTGCCGAGCAACGCTCCATGCTCTACCTCGAAGCGCGCTGTTTGTGCGTGACCCGTGGCGCTGGGAGCCAAGGCGTACAAAACGGCTCCATCTCGTGTATTGCGCTGCCGGAGTCGTTGCCCGGTGGCGTGCGGGCAGTGCTCGCTGAAAACCTGATGGCGGCCATGCTGGGCTTGGAGGTTGCGGCCGGAAATGACGCCCTCGCATCGCACTCTGCCATCCGTAAATCGGCCAAGCTGATGTTGCAATTCATCCCGGGGGCGGATTTCATCTTCTCCGGTTATAGTGCGGTACCCCGACGCGACAACATGTTTGGCGGGGGCAATTTCGATGCCGACGATCTCGACGACTATGCGGTGCTCCAACGCGACATGCAAATCGACGGGGGCACGCGTTCGATTACGGAGGCGGAAGCCGCTGATATTCGTCGGCGCGGCGCTGCGGCGATTCAGGCGGTCTACGCCGAGCTCGGTTTTCCCGCTATTACGGATGCAGAAGTAGCAGCGGCCGTGGTAGCGCATTCGAGTGAAGACATGCCGCCGCGCGACATTGTGCCGGATTTGGCTGCCGCCGATGCATTTTTGGCGGGCAACGGCAGCGTGGTCGACGTGGTCGGCGCACTGGCACGCCGGGGCTTTCAACAGACTGCCACCAACGTGCTCCAAATGGGCAAACAACGGGTGGCCGGCGACTATCTGCAGCCAGCGGCGATTTTTGATCGTGAATTCACGGTCCAAAGTGCCATCAACGACCCCAACGACTACGGCGGTCCTGGCACCGGGTATCGTCTCAGCGGCGCACGGTGGCACGAGATCATGGCTATTCGACAGGCCAAATCGCCGCGTGACTTCATCGTTGATCGCCTCGGTGCACCCATCGATGGCTTGGCTCCGTATGGAGCGGCGCGCCGCGGTGGCAGCACCGAGGTGGTGGTGGCCATCGGCCCTGCCTTTGGGCGCGTGATTACCAAGACCATCGGTGGCCTCGATCATGCCGATGTCTTGAAAGCGGTGCTGACGGGGATTGCGGAAGAGGGGTTGATTGGGCGCATTGTGCGCATCTGGCGCTCGTCCGATTGTGCCGAAATCGGCCACGTGGGTGCCAAACTCAGTGGTTCGGGGATTGCTATCGGCATCCAGTCGCGTGGGACTTCGATTATCCATCGTGCCGATTTGGCGCGTCTCAACAACCTCGAGCTGTTTTCACAGTCGCCAAGTATGACGCTCGAAACATACCGCGCCATGGGGCGTAATGCTGCCCGCTACGCAGCCGGCAAGGTGACTACTCCGGTGCCCGTCTCCGTGGATAATTGGGCCCGTTTGCGCCTCATCGTGAAGACTGCGCTCCTGCATCGCCGTGAAAGTGAAGAAATTCGTGATCTTGCTCCCGAGGCCTTGCGTCTCGATTGGGAACCGGAGGTATGACCATGTCGGACCCACAGTACCCCCTTTTTTCCGCTGATGCTACCACCGCACTCCGGAGCGCTACCGGCAAAGAGCTCGCTGACATCAATCTCGATGCTGTGCTCGCTGGTGAACTGCAGCTCGATGACCTGCAAATTCATCACGACTCGTTGTTGGCACAAGCGCGGATTGCTCGCCAGGCCGGGTATGCCCAACTGGCCCACAACTTGGAGCGCGCTGCTGAACTCACGCGTGTGCCTCGCACCGACATCATCGCCATGTACCAACAACTGCGGCCGGGCCGCTCCGACTACGCTGAGTTGCAGGCGCTGGCAGAGCGCCTGCTGACCGAATTCCATGCCCCCTTGTGTGCGGCGTTGGTGCGCGAAGCCGCAGACACCTATGTGCAACGCGGCTTATTGAAGCATCCTGAGGCGTTGTAGTGCGCTAAATGACCTGCGGACACATGGTAGCTGTCTACCTGTTTAACAACTCATTTGATGAGTTGTTTTTGAGGGGTGATGTATACGACATGGTGGTGGCAGAGCGGTGCGTCGCCATGCGTCATACCAATATTGACAACAGATATGATGACGTATACAATAGAGAAGTCAACACCGCTAAGATCTCAGTCCCGCCACGTATTCATACAGAACCTGTAGGTGTGAACACACCGAGGAGAGCAGGGAACATGTGGATGGTGGGGGGAGCGGGTGAGATAGCGAAGTGGAGGCATAGATTCACTGTCGAAGGAGACACTGTATGAAGTTGCGCTTCAAGTCCCTAGCAGTGCTTTTGGTGATGGCATTCTTCGTCGCAGCATGTGGTGGCGCCGCCGCCCCAGCCGCCGAAGAGCCCGCCGCCGAAGAGCCTGCTGCTGAGCCCACTGCGGCCCCAGCCGCCGAAGAGCCTGCTGCCGAAGAGCCTGCTGCTGAAGAACCAGCCGCTGGTGGTTTGGCCGAAGTTCCCCGTGAGCAGACCCTGAACTTGGCCTGGAGCATTGCGAACCCAGGCGTGACCAACCCATGGGCATCAGTCGGTTACACGCACCAGGGCGGCAACGCCATGTTGTGGGAGCCACTTGCCTACTACGCCATCTACGCTGACAAGCCGGTGATGTGGTTGGCCGACAGCATGGAATACACCAAGCCGGACTTCACCGAGCTGACGATCAAGTTGAACAAGGACGCAAAGTGGAGCGACGGCGTAGCTGTCACCGCTGACGACGTGGTGTTCACTTTCGAAGGCCAGATGAAGAACGAGAAGTTGGGCTACCATGCTCAGTTCGCTCAGTACGTCAAGGAAGTTGCCAAGGTCGACGATTTGACCGTGGTAGTGACCTTCAACATTCCAGCCCCCCGCTTCGCATTCGAAGTGTTGCACACCAAGTTCGACACCGGTATTCCGATCGTGCCAGCCCACATCTTGAGTGGACAAGCTGACGTGAACGAATTCCCCGGTGGCAACGACATGGTGCACTCGGGCGGTTACAACGTGGTTCTCTGGGACGAAAACCAGAAGATCATGGACTTGCGCGAGGACTGGTGGGCTGTGGCAGCCGGCAAGATTGGCATGCCAGAAGTCAAGCGTATCGTGATCACCAACATCGGTGGCACCGTCGGCCAGAACATGGACGTCGTGGCTCAGAAGGTTGTGAACAACGAATACGACGCCACCTTGGACATGCGTAGCTCGGTCATCGGCAACATCTTGGCCCAGAATCCGAACGTGACGACGCACACCGGCAACAACCCGCCATACGGGTACCTCGACTGGTGGCCGAACTCACTGTGGATGAACACCCAGATCGAGCCATACAACGACGTGCGCGTGCGCCGTGCCATTAGCTTGGCCGTCGATCGTGCCACCGTCAACGAAGTGGTCTATGAGGGCGCTGAAGTCGCCACCATCTACCCCTTCCCGATGTACCCAGGCTTGCAGAATTTCGTTGACACCCCAGAAGTCAAGGCCTTGGAAGAGAAGTACCAGCCCGGTAAGTTCGACCTCGCCGAGAGCGAAGCGTTGATGACCGAAGCCGGCTTCACCAAGAACGGCGACGGCTTGTGGGAGAAGGACGGCAAGACGGTCAATGCAGTAATCAACGGTTTCGAAGGCATTCACAGCGACATCGTTCCGGTGTTGGTGGAAATGTTGCGTGCCGCCGGCTTTGATGCCGACGTCAACTTCGGCGCCGATGCCTACCAAAACATGGCCGACGGTAAGGAAGGCTTGTACATGTTCGGTCACGGCGCCAGCTTGGGCGATCCTGAGGCCGCATTGCAGCTCTACCACAGCCGCTACAGCGCTGCTATCGGCACCACTGCCGGTGGTAACCGCTTCTCACGCTACAGCAACCCCGACTACGACAAGATCCTCGACGAGATGGCTCCTCTCTCATCAAGCGATCCCAAGTTCACGTCACTTGCTGCGCAGGCCATGGAGATTTACTGGCGCGACCAAATCGACGTGCCGGCCATCCAGTGGTTGCACCGCATCCCCTACAACCAGACCTACTGGACCAACTGGCCAACAGCCGATAACTTGGCTGGCGGTGTGAACGGCGCCTTCTGGCACCACACTGCACCATTGGTCGTTGCCAACCTCAAGGCGGCGCAGTAGTCTCTCGGGTGTTCCGTCCGGCGCCACTGGCGCCGGACGGATTCAAATTTTCTCCCACTACACAACCCCAACTTCTGTATACATGTATAAACGAGTACTCGCCACAACGATGGCGTTGTCTACCACAGGCTGAAGGCTAGGAGAGTACTGTGAAATTGCGAATCATCCTTCGGCGAGTGGCCTTTCTCATCATGGTGGTTTGGGCCGCTTCTACAATAACGTTCTTCATCCCCCGTATGTCGGACCGCAACCCGATCCGTGAGCGCTTCGCCGAATTGGCGCGCACTGGTGGGTTCTCGGCGAGTGACCTTGAAGTGATTGTGGCTTCGTACAATCAAAAGTTCGGCCTTGACAAGCCGTTGTTTGAGCAATACCTCGACTACATTGGCAGTGTGGCGCGCTTTGATTTGGGCGTCTCACTCAATCGTTTCCCCAAAACGGTGATGGAAATTGTCTATGAATCATTGCCGTGGACGATTGCATTGCTGTTTATTTCTGCGATTTTGTCGTTTGTCATCGGCAACTTGCTTGGTGCAATTGCTGCATGGCCCAAGTCACCGGGCTGGTTGCGTACCATTGCGACCCCATTCATCATGTTCATGGGGGTGCCGCCGGTGTTGTTGGCGATTTTCTTGCTCTTTTTCTTGGCATTTAGATTGAAACTATTCCCGTTGGGTCAAGCATATTCCACTGGTATCGCACCAGACTGGTCGTTTGATTTCATGCTCAACGTAGCATGGCACCAGGTGCTACCAGCGATTTCGATGATTTTGGGGTCGGTGGGCGCGTGGGTGTTGTCGATGCGTGGCATGGGTGTGACGATTCAAGGCGAAGACTACGTCAACTTTGCGGAGCACAAAGGACTCGGTGGCCGCACCATTTTCCGTGACTACTACCTGCGCAACGCCTTGTTGCCCCAGGTGACTGGATTTGCTTTGGCACTCGGTAGCCTGATTACCTCGGGCGCGGTGGTCGAGAACCTCTACGCCTTGCCGGGGCTGGGGTCGAAGCTGAGCCAAGCCATTCAAGCCAACGACTTCTTGGTGATTTATGGCATCGTCTTGTTTATTACAGTTGCGGTGGCCACGCTGATGGTGTTGGTGGAATTCTTGTACCCACTGCTTGATCCGCGTATCAAGCAAGAATAGGAGCAGATGATGACAACGGCGACAACAGTGGCTCCGCCCATTCAGCCTAGCCGATGGAAATTGATTGCTGGCTATTTGCGCCGCAACAAAAGCCTTGCGATTGGGCTCGGGATTATCGCTTTCTTGGTGTTGTTTACCGTGCACGGCTTCTTGACGGTCGACACGGCGCGGGCCTACCCGCTCAAGGCCAAGCCCAAGCAGCCACCCGGGGTTTTGGATCTCGCCACCCCTGATTGGCCGGGCAAGTTGCCCATGGGCAGTGACTTCTTTGGTCGTGACATGCATGCGGCCATGGTGCAGGGGATGTGGCAGACGGCCCTCATCGGCGTGCTCGCTGGGGCTGCCGGCACCATTGTGGGGGTGGTTTTGGGCTTCACATCGGCCTATTTCGGTGGTGTGTTCGACATGATTATCAAGGGGATTTGTCAAATCCTGACGCCAATTCCCGTCTTCATGATTCAAATCATCATCGCTGCCTCACTCGACAAACGCGATGTCACCATCTTTACGATGGCGGCGATTGTGGTCATGCTGGCCTGGATGGGCCCGACGTTGGTCATTCGTTCACAGGTGCTTTCGATGAAAGAGCGCCAGTTTGTGTCGGTAGCCAAGTTGTCGGGCGTGGGCAACGGCGGAATCATCTTCGGTGAAATTCTGCCCAATCTGTTGCCTTTCATTGCAGCCGCATTTGTGAGCCAAGTCTTCAACGGCGTGTTCTCGTCGTTCTACTTGGCCATTGTAGGTTTGGGACCGTTGCGTGAGCCGTTGTTGGGCAACATCATCTGGGCCGCGCAATCACAGGGTGCCTTCTTCAACGGTTGGTGGTGGTGGCCCATTTGGCCGGCGACCGCCATGGTGTTGATTTTGAGCGCATTGGCGTTGATCAACATGGGTCTTGATGAGCTCGCCAACCCGCGTGTGCGACGAACGGAGTAGGTGTATGTCAACAGTTTTGCAAATACGCGACCTCCAAGTGTCGTACTACACCGATTTGGGGCGTGCGACTGCGCTCAACAAGGTGAATCTAGAGCTGAAGGCGGGTGAGAAGCTGGGCCTAGTCGGTGAATCGGGCTCGGGCAAGAGCACCATGGCGTTGGCGATGATGCGCATGATTAAGCCGCCTGGTCGCATCGAGGATGGCAGTGTGGTGGTCGGCGATGTCGATTTGATGCAACTCAGTGATGAGCAGATGCGTCTCGCCCGCTTGAGCCGCATCGCCTACATCCCCCAAGGAGCGATGAACTCGCTCAATCCGGTGATGCGCATCGGCGCGCAGATGGTGGACGCCATCGCAGCGCACGAGACGGGCATGACCAAAGCGGAGATGGTCGAGCGGAGCATGCAGTCGCTAGAATCGGTCGACCTCAAGCGCTCGGTGTTTACTATGTATCCGCACGAGTTGAGCGGCGGCATGAAGCAACGCGTGTGTATTGCGATTGGGATTTTGTTGAAGCCGCAAGTGATTATTGCGGACGAGCCAACCAGCGCTCTCGACGTGGTGACGCAACGCCAAGTGATGGAGACCATTGATCGGGTACAAAAAGAAATCGGCACTGCCGTTATTTTGATTGGACACGACATGGGCTTGATGGCGCAGTTCGTCGACAAAGTGGCGGTCATGTATGCCGGGCGTCTGACCGAGGTCAGCACGGTGCGTGACATGTTCACCAATCCGATGCACCCGTATGCACAGGCGTTGATTAGTAGCTTGCCAAACCTGTCCAACAAGGGCGTCTTCCAGGGGATTGCCGGCTTGGCACCGTCGTTGTTGCGCATCCCGAGCGGGTGTGCGTTCCACCCACGTTGCCCCAAGGCCATGGATGTCTGCTCGGCCGAAATCCCCGCGGTAAAGGCCTATGAAGGTGAGCGCTTGGTCGCTTGTCATCTGTATACGGAAGGGGCATAACCGTGGCGAATTTGCTCGAATTTCGGAATGTGACCAAGACCTATACGCGTGGCTACTTCTCGGAAGCGGGGACCACGGCGCTTGCTGATTTTTCGATGGTGCTCCGTGACGACGACCCGACCATTTTGACGGTGGCGGGCGAGAGCGGGAGCGGCAAAACGACGCTGGCGATGTTGTTGCTGGGATTCATCGACCCGACCAAGGGCGAGATTCTCTACAAGGGCAAAAACATCAAAAACCTGCGTGGTGAAGAGCGCATGACGTTCCGCCGCGAAGTGCAGGCCGTCTTCCAAGACCCCTTCGCCGTCTTCAATCCCTTCTACACGGTGGACCACCTGTTGACGGTGCCCATCGAGAAGTTCAAGTTGGCCAAATCCAAGGCCGAGGCCCGCAACAAGATGGACGAAGCGCTGAGTTCGGTCGGTTTGCGCCCCGAAGACATCCTTGGCCGCTTCCCGCATCAGCTGTCGGGTGGGCAACGCCAGCGTATCAACGTGGCCCGCGCACTGTTGTTGAAACCCAAAGTGTTGGTGGCCGACGAGCCAGTCTCGAAGGTCGACGCATCGCTCCGTGCCAACATTCTCGAATCGTTGCGCGGTTTGCACCGTGACCACGGCGTTTCGATTGTGTACATCACGCACGACCTTACGACCGCATACCACGTGGCCAACTCGATTGTGGTGCTCTACAAGGGTGGTGTCATGGAAGCGGGTGGGATTGACAACGTCATCCAAAAGCCGCAACACCCCTACACGCAGCTCTTGATTGATTCGATTCCTTGGCCGGATCTGGATCGCCGCTGGGGCAATGACGGCATTGTGGTCAAAGAGAGCGACATCAGTGAAAAAGCCAACACCGGCTGTCGCTTTGCACCACGTTGCCCGTATGCCAAAGAGGCCTGTGCCGTGCTTCCGCCGTTGTTCCAGATTAATCCGCAACAGGCGGCGTCGTGTGTGTTGCACGACACGCACCCTGTCTTGCCGCCCGAGGATTTGACGAGGGTCTTGCCGGTGTAGACGCCAATGAGAGGGGGTGTGCCGCGTGGTACACCCCTTCTTTTGCTATCAGAAAGCGAGCAGTGTGGCAGATGTATCAGGCACCGTGGTCGGAGCAAGATCAGTGTCGCTATGTGTGTCGGCGGAGCTCAAAACGGCCGCCGCTTGATGGTCGTCTTGAGGATGCGGTGTGGCAACGTGCAGAGCGTTCGCCACGCTTTGTTGACATGATTAGCGGGGTGCCGGGGATCTTTGATACGCGAGCAGCAGCGGTGTGGGATGACGAAGCCCTGTATGTGGCGTTTTGGGTGGAGGAGCCGTTTGTGGCCGCCACCCAAACCGAACGCGACAGCTTGGTGTTCCTCGAAAACGACGTAGAAGTCTTCATCGACGGTGGCGACGCCTACTACGAATTCGAAATCAACGCGCTCGGTACCATCTACGAAGTTTTTTTTGTGTGGCAGGATGCGTGGCACAAAGGCGGGTACTGGGATACCGCCGAGTTTGATGTGCACGATCATGCCGCCGTTTTATTTGGTGGCAACCACGACCGCGTGGGGTCACATTTTTGGAAAGGCACGCATCCGCGCGGGTTGCGTTGGGCCTACCGTGACTGGGACATGCCCGGGCTCCGCAGTGCGGTGCATGTTGATGGCGACATCAACAACCCGGCAGTGGTTGATCGTGGCTGGCGGGTCGAAATCGCCTTCCCGTGGGCCGGCATGCACCACCTTGCTGGTGGCCGTTCGTTGCCACCACGCCCCGGCGATGAGTGGCGGATTTTCTTTGGGCGCTTCCAGCGCCTCGAGCTGTCGGGGCAGGTGCCACCACAGCCGGTGGCGTGGAGTTGGGGCAAAGTGGGCTCCAACGATAACCATATTCCTGAGCGATTTACGCGCATCGTGTTTAGTGACGACGATGTGATGGGATAAGGGTGACACCATGAACGTGCGTGTCAGCAATGAACTAGGCGAGGATGGGTTTGCGCGGCTCGTGGTTGAGACGGCCAGCATGCGCTGTGAATTTATCCCACAGCTCGGTGGCAAATTGGCGCAACTCAGCGATCGACGTACCCAGCGGCGCTGGTTGTGGCGCCATCCGCGTTTGCCCTACCAGGTGAGTGCGTCAACGGCCAATTATGTGGCTGAGGCCGACACCGGGGGCTGGGATGAGTGCTTCCCTACCGTGGGAGCGTGCCGATACCCGGGGGCTGAGTGGGGCGACGTCGTGTTGCCCGATCACGGGGATTTGTGGTGTCAAACCCCGCACACGGAAGTGCACCAAGACGCTGATGCGGTGACCGTGACGACCACGTGGCAAGGGTTGGCCTTGCCGTACACCTTTGTGCGCGCCATGCACATCCACGACGAGACACTCACGGTGCACTACCAGGTGCACAACCGTGGTCAGGCGCCGTTGCACTGGATTTGGTGCGCACACCCGCTGATTGCCATTGAGCCGGGGATGCGGATGACGCTGCCCGCTGAGACGACTTTTTGGCGCCTGAGTGACGCCGGATTGCAGGCCGAGCCCGCAGAAGCCATTGCGGTGACGCCAACACAGTCCTGGGATATGCGGCAGCTACCGGCACGTGATGCCGGGTTTAGTGTGAAACTCTACAGCGCTCAATTGACGGCTGGGCAAGTGCGCCTTGAGGCCGCCGATGGAGCGTTGGTGTGGTCGTGGCAGACTGCGCACATCCCGCAGTTGGCCGTGTTTCTCAATGCGGGTGGCTGGAGTAATGACGAGGGCCCGCCCCACTTCAACATGGGGTTGGAGCCGGCTATTGGTGTGTATGACGCCCTCAGTGACGCCTACCACCACACACAATCGTATGCCACGTTGGCTCCAGGTCAGCATCGTTGCTGGCAACTGGCAGTTCAACTTGTTGCAGATAATCCACAATGAGGAGGAGCCTGTGATTAAGATCGCTGAGTTTTTGCCCCCCACACCATCGATGTTGTGGACGCTGTCAAAGCAGTGTGGAATCGACTACGCCGTGGGTGGTTTGCCCTACAACGAGGCCTTCAACGGCAGCGATGGTGGGTGTGATTACTTGCCGTTGTTGCGCATGAAGCAGCGGTACGAGGATGCGGGATTCAAGCTGGAGGTGATTGAGGCCCGGCCACCGCTCAATTTGGCCAAGCGTGGTTTGCCTGGTCGTGATGCAGAAATCGACGAAGCCTGCAAACTCATCGACAACATGGGGCGCCTAGGCATCCCGGTGTGGTGCTACGAGTGGATGACCGACTTCAACTGGATGCGCACCTCAACGTCGACACCTTCACGCGGGGGGAGCTTGGTCACGAGCTACGACCATGCGTCGATGGTGCACGCGCCCAACACCGAATTGGGCCCCATCAGCGAAGAAGAGCTGTGGACCAATCTAGAGTACTTCCTCAAACGCATCATCCCCGTGGCCGAAAAAGCGGGTGTGAAATTGGCCATGCACCCCGACGACCCGCCGCGGTCGCCGATTCGTGGTGTGGGGCGCATTATGAGCTCGGTGAACAATTATCAACGCCTCCTCGACATGATCCCTAGCCCGGTCAACGGGATTACCATGTGTCAAGGCAACTTCACGTTGATGACCGACGATTTGCCGGGGACAATTCGCCATTTCGGCAAACAAAACAAGATTTTCTTCGTGCATTTCCGCGATGTGCGTGGCGACGTCGACCATTTCGAAGAGACGTGGCATGACGACGGCAAGTCGGACATGGTGGCGTGCATGCAAGCCTACAAAGACATCGGTTTTGACGGAGTGTTGCGCCCCGACCACGTGCCCACGGTTGCCGGCGACAGCAACGACAACGCTGGGTACTCGGCGTTTGGGCGTCTGTATGCGATTGGCTATATTCGCGGATTGCGCGAAGTGGTCTACCATTCATAATGCGGTACATACGGGGGTGCGAGGGTCACCTTGCCCCCCAAGGAGTCTCCATGCGGATTGCAGTAACGGGCGGGAGTGGCAGTGTGGGGCGCCACGTGTTGACCAAAGCGGTGGCGCTGGGGCACACGGTGCGCAACATTGACCGAGTCGCGCCACCGGCTGGGAGTGTGCCAGGGGCGGTCGAGTATCTCAACGCAGAATTGACCGATTACGACGCATTTCACGATGCAATTGCTGGCTGCGACGTGTTGATTCATCTGGCAGCGTACCCGTCACCACACGGGCACCCTGAGCACGTCATCCACAACAACAACGTGACGAGTAGTTATAACGCGCTGTTGGCGGCGGCCAAATGCGGCATCAAGCGGGTCACCCAGGCCTCGAGCATCAATGCGGTGGGCGCGGTGTACAGCCGCTGGCCCAAGTATGATTTTTTCCCGTTGACCGAGGCACACCCCACCTACAACGAGGAGCCGTACAGCTTGTCGAAGTGGATTTGCGAGTTGCAGGGTGATTCCATTGCACGGCGGTACGAAGACATGACGATCGCCTCGTTGCGGTTTCACTGGGTGGTGCCCACGCTGGAGATGGCACAAGAGCGGGCCAGACACAACAGCGACGGTAACGCCAAACAACTGTGGGCCTACACGTTGGCGGAGTCAGCGGCGCGGGCCTGCTTGGCAATTCTTGATGCGGAGTATGTGGGGCACGAAGCGTTTTACATTGTGGCGCCGACCACGGTGATGCAGGAGACGAGTGCTGACCTCATCGCGCAATGGCATCCGCAGGTGCGTGTGACCAAGCCCATGGCCGCGCACGAAGGCCTGTACGACTGTAGCAAAGCCGAGCGGTTGCTCGGTTGGAAGCATGACGGATAACGACGTGTCGCAGTGTGCGACCAAAGGAAAGGGAAGACCCCCAATGACGTGGAACGTACAACCACCCCGTGAGGCCATGATTGCCCTCACCCCCAACAATCCGTTTGAGCGCTTTGCTGATGGGCGCCCCAAGGTGCCCGATGATTTGATTGAGCGCATGAAGCTGGTCACGACCGAGGAGGCCTGGGGCACGTTGCGCCGCCACGGCTACCACCGGCAGTTCGCCGGCAACTGGAAAGAGACGCACCCGGGCAAAATCACCGTTGGTCGGGCCGTGACCGCTGCCTTCGTGCCACACCGCCCTGATTTCCACGATGTGGTGCAACAATCGGGGTTGGACGCAGGCCGTGGCAAAATCGGTGGTCAGAACTCGTGGATTATCGAGCAACTCGAGCGCAACGACGTGATGGTGGCCGACTTGTACGGCAAAGTCAAGGACGGCACCTTGGTCGGTGACAACTTGGGGACCGCCGTGGCACGGCGTACACATGCTGGCGCCGTGATTGACGGCGGTGTGCGCGATTTGGCCGGCTTGGTACAGCTCGAAGACGTGAACTTCTACGTGCGCGGGTTTGATCCGACCGCCATCGCTGACATGACCTTGCTGGGCATCAACATACCGGTGCGTATCGACGGCATTACGGTGATGCCGGGCGACATCGTGTTGGGTACTCCCACGGGTATTATCGTCATCCCGCCGCATCTGGTCCAAGAAGTGGTCGAAGAGAGCGAAAACATTCGCGTGCGCGACGAATTCGGCAAAATGCGCATCGGTGAAGGCAGATACACCAGTGGTGAGATTGACGTGCAAACCTGGCGCGAAGACATCGAAGCCGATTACCAGGCCTGGAAGAAAGCGAACAATAAATGAGCCAACGTCCTGAAGAGAACGTGCGCCGTTCGTCGGCGCCCAGCGACCTCAAAATCACCGATATGCGCATCGCCACCGTCGGCTGGAATCACTGGCACTTCAGCATTATTCGCATTGACACCAACCAAGGCATCAGCGGCTGGGGCGAGGTGCGCGACTTGGCGTCGGCCAAGTATGCGTTGATGCTCAAGAGTCGCTTGTTGGGGGAGAACCCCTGCAACGTGGATCGCCTGTTTCGCAAAATCAAGCAGTTTGGGCATCACGGTCGCCAAGGCGGCGGTGTGTCCGGGGTCGAGATGGCCTTGATGGACCTGGCCGGCAAAGCGTACGGCGTGCCGGCATACATGCTGGTAGGCGGCAAATACCGCGATCGCGTGCGCATGTACTGCGACACCCCCAATGAGCCGGATGGGGTCACCATGGGTGAGCGCCTCAAGGAGCGCATCTCGTGGGGCTTTACCATGCTCAAAATGGACGTTGGTATTCAGCCGCTTATCGGCGTGCCTGGTGCGCTGACCTACCCGGCGGGCATGTTGCCCACCGGCGATCAGACGCATTTCGACAAAATGCTCAACCTGCACACCTTGCAGCACCCCTTCACGCACGTGCAGATTACCCCCAAGGGTCTCGACATGATCGTGGAGTACGTGGCGCAAGTGCGTGCCACGGTCGGGTACGAGGTGCCCATTGCGGCCGACCATTTCGGACACATCGGCATTGACAGCTGTATACGTCTGGGCAAAGCGCTCGAGCCGTACAACTTGGCGTGGCTCGAAGACTTGGTGCCGTGGCAGTACACCGATCAGTGGGTGCAACTCGAGCGCGAATTGCACACGCCGGTGTGTACGGGCGAAGACATCTACTGCCTCGACGGCTTCAAGCCGTTGCTCGATGCACGTGCCGTCAACGTCATTCATCCCGACATGGCCACGAGTGGTGGCATCATGGAGACCAAGCGCATCGGTGATTATGCGGCCGAAAAGGGCGTGAGCATGGCGTTGCACATGGCGGGCACTCCGGTGAGCACCATGGCCAGCGTGCACTGCGCTGCCGCCACCGAAAACTTCATCGCCCTCGAACACCACTTCTCGGAAGAGCCGTTTTGGAGTGACTTCATCTCCATCAACGGCAAAACCGAAAAAATCATCCAAAACGGCTATATTACCGTGCCGGATGGCCCCGGTTTGGGCTTTGACGTGAACGTGGAAGTGGTCAAAGAGCATCTCGTCAAGGGGAGCGGGTGCTTTGACCCAACTCCCGAGTGGGACAGTGCGCAGAGCTGGGATCGGTTGTGGTCGTAGAGCATACGGTCGGGGTGGTGGAGACACCACCCCGACGTTGAAGAGGAAGCAAAGTCATGAAAATTACCCGTGTACGTGCCTTTTTGACGGCGCCTGATGGCATCGGCGTGGTGGCAGTGCGCGTAGAAACCGACCAAGACGGTTTGTACGGCTTGGGCTGTGCGACGTTCACCCAGCGTGCGACGCTGGTCGTCAAAGCAGTCGAAGACTACCTTGACCCCTTGTTGCGCGGGCGCGATCCACGCAACAGCGAGGACTTGTGGAAGTTGATGATGGTGAACTCCTACTGGCGCAACGGTCCGGTGCTCAACAACGCCATTAGCGGTGTGGACATGGCGCTGTGGGACATCAAGGGCAAACTTGCCAATATGCCGGTGTACGACTTGTGGGGCGGCAAGATGCGCGAAGGTGCCATGGTGTATCGCCATGCCGACGGCCGTGACCCGCAAGAGGTGCTCGAGAACGTCATCAAGTATCGTGAGGGCGGTGCGCTGGCGGTGCGCTGTCAGATGGGTGGATACGGCGGACGTGTCAAAGAAATTACCAACGACAACAATGCTCCGGGGGCGGCAGCGCCCCAAGCCACCCACCGCATCCAAGGGCTGGAGAATCCGGAGACCAACTTCCCCGGTGCCTACTACCAACCCGACGTGTATGCGCGCTCGATTCCCAAGATGTTTGACTACATCCGCAATCACATCGGCTTTGACCTCTTTTTGCTTCACGATATCCACGAGCGCATTGCGCCGATTGACGCGGTGCGGATGGCCAAAGAAGTCGAGCCGTACCGGCTCTTCTTCCTCGAAGACCCGTTGGCACCCGATCAAATCGAGTGGTTCCGCCGCATCCGCGAGCAGTGTGCCACCCCCATCGCCATGGGCGAGTTGCACGTGAATCCGGTGGAGTGGAAAACGCTCATTGCGGAGCAGTTGATCGACTTCATCCGCACCCACATCACCGCCATTGGTGGCGTGACGCCCGCCCGCAAATTGGCCGCCTTTGCGGAACAATTCGGTGTGCGCACGGCGTGGCACGGCCCCGGCGACGTGACGCCCATCGGGCATGCTGCCAACGTGCATCTTGACCTGTGTAGCCCCAATTTCGGCATCCAAGAGGTCATCAACTTCGGCCCCAACTTGTACGAAGTCTTCCCCGGGTGCCCAGAAGTGCACGGTGGCTACGTCTACGTCAACGGCAAACCGGGCTGGGGCGTCGATTTCGACGAGGCCAAAGCAGCCAAGTACCCGGTGGAAAACAAAGTCATCGAGTGGACGCAGGCGCGTTGGCCAGATGGCACCATCTGGACGCCGTAATCCGTATCGTCTTACTCACACCGGCTGTCTACCGCCCGCCAATGCTCTCCGAGCATCGCCGGGCGGTGCGTGTCTTCCATGCGGAGAAAGGATGTCCCTCCCATGCAACTCAGCACGACGCGCCTGTTGTTGCGTCAGTGGCACGACGCTGATATTGCGCCGTTTGCACGTATCAATCAAGACCCAGCGGTGATGCGCTGGATAGGTGACCCGCTGACGTACGCGCAAACCGAAGCATGGGTGGCGCGCATGCGCGCCACCTGGCAGGAACGTGGGTTGGGCCTGTTTGCGGTGGAACTGCGCCACACCGCCGGCTGCATCGGCTACATCGGACTGTCGGTGCCCCGCTTCGAGGCGCACTTTACGCCGTGTGTGGAAATCGGCTGGCGCTTGGCGCATGCACAGTGGGGCCAAGGTCTCGCCAGCGAAGGGGCGCAGGCGGTGTTGAGGTGGGCCGAGCAGGAATTGCGCTTGCCGGAAGTGGTGTCGTTTACCACACGCGCAAATGTTGCATCGCAACGGGTCATGCAAAAAATCGGCCTCACGCACAATCCCGTCGATGATTTTGACCACCCCCTGTTGCCACCCGATCACCCGTTGCGCCCCCATGTGCTCTACCGCGCGCGCTGGTAAGTGATTGCCGCAGACAACCACACGCAGACAGCCCCCGCCCACGTCCGTGGGCGGGGGCTGGAGCATGCAATTCGCGGCAGTTACGACCAGAATTCCACGAACGACGCAGCGTGCACGGGAATGGTTGCCTGACGGGCGCCAAGTGCGCCGCTGGTGGCATCACGGGGCAAAATGGCGAGGTGGTTGTCGTGCTGGCAGGCTACCACGAGGAACGCGCCATCGGGGCTGATAGCAAAGTTGCGTGGCCACTTGCCGCCGCAGGCGTACACGCCGACGCGATGCAACGTGCCGTCGCTTTGAATGGCGTAGGCCGCAATGGTGTCGTCGGAGCGGGTGCTCACGTACAGGTGCTTGTGATCGGGGCTGATGTGGATGTCGGCTACGGTGAACCCATCGTTGGTGTGTGCGATGGTCGAGTAATCGCTCACGTGAGTGAGATTGCCGTCGTGATATCCGAACACCGAGACCGAGCAAGCGAGTTCATTGGCCACGTACAAGAAGTTGCCATTGGGGTGGAAGATGCTGTGCCGTGGGCCGTTGCCAGCGGGCGTGCTCACCGTGTTGACCCGGACGAGATTGGTGTGATTGGTGTTGATGCGGTACACGATGAGCTCGTCGGTGCCCAAATCGGCGGCAATCAGATAGTTGCCATCCGGTGACACGATGGCTGAATGTGCATGTGGTCCCTCTTGGCGGGCGTGGTTGGGACCCGTGCCAGCGTGCTGCTGGAGGTCGTTGAGTCCAGCGATATCGCCCATGGTGCCAATGCGGAGCAGACCGACGTTGCCACTGCCGTAGTTGCTGACCACCACGAAGTTTTTGTCGGCGCTGATGCAGATGTGACACGGCCAATCACCGCCACTTGGACGACGCGTGCCGTGGCTGAGCGTGCCTTGGTGGTGGCGGATGGCCACGACACCGCCTGGTTGCCCAGCACCGCTGTTGGTCTCGCTGACGGTGTAAATCATGTTGCCGTGCCGTGCCATGAACGACGGATTGGTGATACCACGCAGGGCTGCCACCACCGTGTGGGCGCCATCAGGCATCATGTCGATGAGATAGACACCAGCTTGATCGCTGGTGTTGTAACTGCCAACCAAAATACGGGGCATGCGAGAACCTCCTTTGCACATGAATTGAACGCAATACGGCGCTCCACCAGAGCGTTACCAATTGGTCACTGAGCCATCACGACGGCGCAAGTGGGGCGCCTCCCAGAACTTCCAGGTGTGCTTTTTGGCGGTCTCTTCGTCGAAATCGATGCCGAGGCCGGGGGCTGTGGGCACATCGAACACGTTGCCGTTGAGCTTGGGGTTGACCGGGAAGAGCACATCAACGTCGTTGATGCCCTCGCCACGATACAAGTTTTCACTCGGTGACACGCGGACTTCTAGCCAAGCAAAGTTGGGGACTGCGGCTGCTAAGTGGATGGTCGCCGCCGTGCAGACCGGCCCGAGCGGATTGTGGGGCATCAGGTCGATGTAGTGCGTTTCGGCCCAGCCGGCAACCTTCATGGATTCAGTGAAACCGCCCACGTTGCAGATGTCGAGGCGAGCAAACTCGGTCAAGTGGCGCTCAATGAACGGAGCAAACTGCCATTTGCTGGCAAATTCCTCGCCCACAGCAAATGGGATGTCGGTCATCTGGCGTAGGGCGGCGTAGGCCTCCGGTGACTCGTCGCGGATCGGCTCCTCGAGGAAATCAATGGTGCCCATGGGCATGCGTTGACAAAACGTTGCGGCCTCGGCCACCGACAAGCGGTGGTGGTAGTCGATGCCCAGCGTGAGCTCGTCGCCGAGTTGTTCGCGGATGCGCACCAGTGTTTTGGCGGTAATCCCTAGGGTCTCGCGGGGCTCGAAGATGCCTTCGCCGTGGTCACGAGGTGAGAGCATGCCCGTGCGAATGACACGCCAGCCGTGATCCCAGAGGAGCTGAGCGCTGGCAATCATGGCCTCGGGCGTGCCGCCTGAGGTGGTCGCAAAGCAGGGAATGGTGTCGCGTTGTTTGCCGCCGAGCAGTTGATAGACGGGCACGCCGAGGGCCTTGCCCATGATGTCGTAGAGCGCAATGTCGATGGCACTTTGGGCGGCGAGGAGCACGCGGCCACCCTCGAAATATTGACTGCGGTAGAGCTCTTGCCAGATGCGACCTGCCTGCATGGGGTCTTGGCCGATCAAGAATTCGCGGAAGTGGTTGATGGCGCCGATGACGGCGAGTTCGCGGCCGCTCAGCCCCGATTCGCCGAGCCCGTAAATCCCCTCGTCGGTCTCGACTTTGATGACCAACTGATTTCGCACGCCCACCCAGAGCGGGTAGCATTTGATGTCACTGATTCGCATGGTGCATTACTCCTGGTGATGCTTCCAACCGAGCAGGCGCTCGGCTTTGCTACAATCAAAGAAACCACAATCGCCCGTGAGTTGCGATTTGTGGAGGGCTTGCGGGTAGTACTGTTGTGCTAGTGTGTCGCTTGCGGTGGCACTCGCACTTTCGGCAGCCACAATGTAAAACACTTCGTGACCACGCCACGTGACGTGCATGGCTGCGAGGCAGGCGCGTGCGGCGGCCTCCGGGTTCACGTAGCCCCACAGGTGCTTGATGCCCGCCGGCGTGTTATCCCAGTTCTTGAGGGCGGTTTCACGCGTGGTAATGCCGTGGAAGCGTAAGCTACTGATTGCCACGGTATCGCGGCGGCGGGCAAATGCATCTCCTTGGATTTCAAGCACCCACTTCGAGACCGAGTAGGCGTCTTCGGCGTAACAAGGGTGAAGCTCGTCGAGTGGCAAGTAGTCGTAGCGTGGTGATTTGCTGAATACGCCGCCGATGGCGTTGATGCTGGATGCCATACAGACGTGCGAAATGCCCAGCACCTCGGCCGCCATCAAAATGTTGTAGCTCCCGCTGGTGTTTTCATTGTGGACGACCGGGTGGGGGGCGTTGATGGGAGAGCGATGGGCGGCTAAGTGGATGACACCGTCACAGCCGGCGAGGGCGGCCACCACTTGCCCGAAGTCGGTCACATCCACGACGATGGACTGTTGGCCAATCGGATTCCCCGGCACGCGTGGAGGCAATACCCGGTCAATACCCACCACACTGTGTCCTGCTGCTTGCAACATGGGCACGAGTACACGTCCGAGGTCTCCACTCGCACCGGTCACTGCAATTCGCATGGTTGCTTCCTTTCCGTGTTTTAGTTATGCGCTCGTCGATTGTTGGAGCGCCTGTTGCTGTGCTTCGAGCGCCAGCACGCTACTGACCACGTCGTTCATGTGGGCCAGCATGAGCAGGCGTGCCTGGGTTGGGTTGCGTTCAAAGATTGCCTCAGCGATGAGGTGGTGATAGCGTACGGCACGATCCGTCATCCCCGGTTCTTGGCTGGTAATCCGGCGACTGACCATGAAGAGTGGATGCATGGTGGACAGCATCTGCTGGAGCACCGGGTTGTGGGCGGCTTGGGCAATCGCAGCATGGAAGGCGGTATCCGGATTGACGAAATCCACCCCGCTATTGGCCTGCATCTCCATGGTGATGGCGAGTTGCTTGATGGTCGACAGTTCGCTGTCGAGACCGCGCTCGGCTGCAAGCGCTGCGAGCTCGGGCTCAATGAGACGGCGAGCCTCAGCGAGTGCAATCACGTTGGTCAAATTGGGCTGGTCGTTGGCCGAATCACGGTGTTCGTTGGCACGCGCACTGACCACGATGACGCCACGGCCGTGTTCAATGCGCACGACCCCCATCGACTGCAACGACCGCAACGCCTCACGCACCGACCCTGTGCTCACGTGCATCGTGTGTGCGAGATGCGTGATGCTGGGCAAATACTCGCCCGGTTGCCATTCACCTTTGCGGATGCGTTGACGGAGATCGTTCAAGAGCACTTGAAAGACATGCCCGCTCCGATTTGTACGCACATCGTTCCTACGCCGTGTCATACCTGTACTCACTCACATACACAAAATACATCGTCAACTTATTGAAACTGTACTTCCCAGATGGCCACATCACTGCCGAATTCAAGGATGTACATGCGGTCGCCGATAATCGCCGCATCAATGGGATTGTGGAGCCCGCGGATAATCTGGCGGGCACTCATGCGGTAATTGCCGTCACTCGGTGTTAATGCGAGGTGGAGCAGGTCTTGGCCGCGGTCGGGCAGAGTACCTCCCGCAGCCCCCCAACTCAAGATGAACGCGCTCAAGTTGCCGTTGCCGCCTTGCCAATGTGCCGGAAACTGGGCGTCTGCGAACGTGAGTCCGAGTGGTGAACGATGGGGCGTGAAGCTGGCCAGTGTGCCCCCTTGCTGGGCCGCGTTGTAGACGTTGCCGTCACTGCCACGGTAGTAGACCGCGGCTGGCCCGGCATTCGCAATCGGATCCTGCATGGCGTCCGGTGCTGCCGGGTAATTGGGGTCGTTGGCGTAAGCGCCAATCTGCACGGCCGTGAAATCCGGCTGGAGCAGGCGGTCATTGGCCGGGTCGTACGCCGGGTCGCGTTGCTGGTTGTCGCTGGTGCCGAAGCGCCACGGGAAGCCGTAGTGACGCCCTTCGCGCACCCAATTGAATTCATCCGGGTAATCGGCATCTGGCCCGTTGTCGCCCACAAAGAGCTCGCCATTGGGCGCAAATGCTGGGTCATAGGCGTTGCGGAAGCCGCGTGCGAAGACGTACTGCGCCAAAGCGGCTTCGTCGTTGGCTAGGGTGATGTCGGTGGCGCCGATAGGCAAGCGGAACATGCGTGCCGTGAGCGCGACTTCCCGTGTATCTGGGAAGGCTCCCTCGAAGCTTTCTACTTCACCGTGATCGGTGCGTGAACCACTATTGACGAACAAAAACTTTTGATCCGGGCTGACCACAATGCCGTTGAACTGATGGTCGAACGGAGTGCCACTCAGCGGATAGAGCTCGGTTTGTGCCACCGTTTGCCACTGGTAGCCGGATCCACTCGGGGTGCCACGGCGCACAATGCCCCGATTTTGTTTGTCGACCGCTTGATTTCCCACCACAAAAATCCGCCCGTCAGCGGCAACTGCCAACCCCGTCGGGAATGCACCAGCCAGCATCTCGCCGGCACTTGCGATTGCTTCACGCTCACCGCTTTGGGGATGTATGGCTACCAGCCCGTCTCCCATGGTGAGCACGAGCAAGCGTTGGCGTGTTGCATCGTAGACCATGCGAATGCTGTTGGTGGGCACGATTGCCACCCAGCGTAGCGCCAAGCGGCTGTCGAGGAGCGTGGGACCGTTTGCAATCGGTTGTCGCGGGCTGGTGTCGACCACGGCCCCGTCGTCTTGCACGATGGGCTCGGCGGTGGCTTCGGGCGGCACGGTGGCTGTGGGAGGCGCCACAGTCGGTTCGGCGGTCGGTGCCGTGGTCATGGTCGGCGCTACAACGGTGGCTGTGACCGGTACGGTGGCAGTCGTGGCCACCGCGGTGTCATCGGGTACCGCAGTGACAGCGGGTGCCGCGCTTTCGCTGGCGCCACACGCACTACACAGGGTGAGTGCAACGATGAGCATTGCCAGGCGACGATTAGTGCGCATGTGGGAATCCTCCTTGGGCGGTTTCACAAAAACGGAGATGGACGACGCTGCCCTGATGGCTCGGCTCCACCGCCAAGATGCCCTGCAACAATGTGCGGGCCTCGTCCCATTGACCAAGACCGATATGCCCTAATGCGGCCACGTAATCGCAGTGGATGCGGTGGCGTTGTTGCGGGTTGTCGTCGAAGACCAAAAAGGTGGGCAACGACACCGCAAAGTAGTCGGGAGCGGGTGTCTGGTCACGGTGTTGCGTCGCATAGTGGACCAAGCGGGTGCATAATTCGTGGGCTTTGGTCGTTTCGCCGAGGGCATGCCACGCAAGCCCTTGGTACAACAAGAGGTCGGGTGGCTGGTCGTTGTAGTACTGTGCGGAGCTGGGTTGCCCGTCACCGCGGGTAGCGAGGTGCCATTCGTGGCGAGCTCGGGCGAGGTCGCCTGCGTGTTGCCACGCACATCCGAGGTAGTAGCGGATGTGGTTTTCATTGCTCCCAGGAAGTTTGCCCTCTCCCAAGTTGACCGGGTAGTGGAGTGCCTGCTCAAGCAGAGTGATGGCGGTCGTGGCTTGGTGTGATTGCAGTGCGGTGCGGACCAATCCTACGAGGGCGGCCACGTATTGACTGGCCACGCGGCCCTCGCCCCCTTCCCAGGGGTGGAAGTTGCGTGCCATCAGCACATCGAGGGCCTGTTGGTGGTGTTCTTGCATGTTGAGCATGGCCGCGTATTCGCAGGTCAAATCATCGCGCTGAGCGAGGAGCTCTGGGGTTTGCTCGAGTACGGCGCGGCGCGTGGCAATCGGGGTGCCAAGGAGGCGGTGGAGCTGGTCGTATTCGTACAACAAGCGGGCATCGTGCGGTTCGAGCTGGCGTGCCCGTTGATACGCTTCCAGTCCTTGGCGCGTGTCCGCATAGTGGTTGACCAAGGCCAAGCCCACATTGCGCCACGCCACCGCATTATGGGGCGCATGAATCAGCGAGTGTTGCCAGTATTCAATGGCGCTGTCGGGCATTTTGTGGGCATACCAAAAATTGCCCAGCAAGTAGGCGGCCACCCCGTCGTGCGGATTGTGACTGAGCGCCTGCCTGAGTACAACGACGTGCTCGAGACGATGTGGGAAGCACCAGTCGAGTGTCAGTTGTTGGGCCATTTGGAGTGCCTGCATGGTTGCCGCTTGATCGCCACGCGCCGTGTGGATGCTGGCTTGTAGATAGGCGATGAGCGGCGTGGGCGTGGCAACGTGCGCACAGAGTTGTAGTGCCATGTCGGTATCACCACCCGCCAAGTAGTCGTGCGCCAGTGTTTCACAGAGGTGCGCGTCCCATGTGAGCGCCGCAAAAACCTGACGGTCGCCGCCGAGGTGGGCCAATTCCCAGGCTGCACCTGGCTCCATGGCGTCGAGCGTCAGTGCGGTGACACAGGCAGCATGGGCTGCGCTAGGTCGGCCAAGGCGGCGGAGCAGGCTGATTTCGAGCAGACGCGCCCGTTGATGGCTCCAATTACGGCGGAGCGCCTGTTGTGCCAAATCGAGGGCCTCTGCGAGTCGGCCTTGGGTAGCGGCGATGCGCGCGAGCTCAAAGTAGCTTGCGTCTTGCCATGCCGCATTCCAAACCGCCTTGTAAAACGCCGTAAACGCGTCATCGAGACGCCCTTGGTAGCGCAACGATTGCCCCAAGTTGTAGTAGGCCTCGCCGTCGTACGGGTTCGGGTTGCGCTCGGTGAGCCGCGAGATGGCACGTCTGAAGAAGTGCTCGGCAGCCTGGAAATCACCGCGACGGAGCACGAGGAGCCCCATGGCGTTGTTGCAACGACTGTCGTGCGGATCGCGGCGAATCGCCTCGAGGTAGTAGTCGTCGGGGCGGTACGTGACATGGCGATATTGCTCGAGGTGGAGCCCATTCAAAAACAGCTGGTCGTTGCTGGGGATGTCACGTGGCGCCGCTGCTGGGGTGGCGGCTACCGGCATCTCGACCACTTCTGGTTTCAGCGGCGCAAAGCGGATGAGTTCACGGTGTTGCGCACGGTCGTAGACCACCAACGTCAATTCGTGCTCTTTGGTGTCGGCGGGCACGGGTACCGCTTCGACCAGTGTGCTGGTCGGGCTGAGCGGGCGCTCGCGTTGCCACAACAAATTGCCCCGGTACAACAGCACCGCCCGGCAATCGCTAGGGCTCGTGACATACACCCCGATGTGCGCCGTTGCGTGCTCGACGTGCAGGTGCACCACCGCCGCCGTGTTGGCGTTGCTGGCGGGGCCGATGTTTTTGTATGGAAAAAAGTGCTGCTGGAAGCGTTTTTCTTCCCCTGGCATCAACCAGGCGAAGTCGGGCTGGTTGTCGGTAAAGGCCCCACACATCAATTCAATGTACGGGCCGTCTGCGTCGGTTAATTGACGATCCCACATCTGCCCGAAATCACTGTTGCCCCACGTCCATTGCTTTTTGCCGGGAACCAAGTGGTGATTGGCCACGTGCATCATGCCCGCTTGGCGCCCATGGTCGTAGTTGCCAATAAAGTCGAAATCGGAGTGATGCGCCATGTACGAGGT
>Ga0172373_10000888_pt1 | contig 49080 bp, 50 predicted proteins | sample Lak10m_2_FD_114546 | JGI IMG/M metagenome (GOLD analysis project Ga0172373, IMG submission 114546) | Freshwater microbial communities from Kabuno Bay, South-Kivu, Congo - kab_092012_10m | ecosystem: Environmental > Aquatic > Freshwater > Lake | place: Democratic Republic of the Congo... | reverse complement strand
GTCGTCGGTGTACATCTCGCCGGTGTGCTGGACTTCGGCCTGCAGGTTCAGCCAGTCGCCAAACGCGTAGCCGGCGGCGAAGGAGACGATCCATTCCGGTGCGTAGGGCAGCCGGTTGCCGGTGACCGAGGTGGCGCCAAAACCGGAGATATTGGAGAAGCGCTGGCCGACATACTCCGCCTCGCCCACCCAGGTGAGCGCTGTGCGGACATAAAGGTCGTCGCCTGTCATCACTCCAGCGTCTCGGAAGGAATAGCGCACGCTGGCCTCGGCCCCGGAGTGCCGGGTTTCGCCAGCGCTGGTGAGCGTCGCGCCGACACCGCCGGCGACGGAGGCCGGCACGATCTGGTTCTCGAAATCCATCACGAAGGCGCCGATGTCGATGTCGAGCCCGTCGGCGGGGTCACCACGCAGGCCGAGCTCCCAGTTCACGCTGCGCTCGGCGTCGAGCTCGACCACGCCCCCCGCGTTGCTGACGACGTCCTCCGCACGCGGCGGGGAGAAGCCGCGGTGGACGCCGGCGTAGACCACCAGCGTGGGATCGATCTCGTAGGTTGCGCCGAGGCCGGGAATGACTTCGGTGAGATCGGCTGCGCCCTGCGCGTTCGTGAGTCCGTTGCGGCGCTCGAAGTCGATCGACTCGACGCGCACGCCCGGGCTGATGCTGAACGCGCCATAGTCGAAACTGGCGACGACGAAGCCGGAGACGGCGTCGGCATAGCGCGTGTTGTTCTCGACGATCGTGCCGGTGCGGCCGGTGGGCGTGGGCGCGTTGACCTGGAAGCGGCGCTGCCGCTCGGTGTGCCAGCGCGCGCCTGTCTCGATGCTGGTTTCCGCGCCGAGCAGCGCGCCGGTCCAGTTGAGGCGGCTCTCGATGCCGTACTGGTGATATTCGCGCAGGCGGCCTTCCGTGCCGCAGGTGGTGCTGAGATTGGCCATGCCGCCGCAAGTCGCATCCGACGGGCGCTGGGCCGAGTTGGAGGACTGCCGCCACCAGTCGCGGTTGAAGTAGAGCGAATAGGCCGAGGTGGTGAGCTTGAGATCGTCCGACAGGGTCCAGCCATGCGAGATCGTGCCGGTGTAGCGCTGCGTGTCGAAGCGATCGTTGGGGAACGGGTTGGCGAAGGGATCGGCGGCGAACTCGGCCTCGGTGAGCCCTGAATAGGACACCTGGCTGTCCTCGCGATTGATGGCGCCGCGCAGGATGAGCTCATGCCCCGGCGCGATCTCGCGTTCCGCACGGAGGCTGTAGTCCTGGAAGGAGAGAGCGTGGTTGTCGCGGATGCCGTCGAATTCGGTGGCGCTGGCGTGGCCGAGCAGGCGGAAGCCGGCCACCTCGCCGCCGATGGAGGCCGCAAGCTCGCCATAGCCGAGTTCGCCGCCGGCGACATAGAGATCGCCCCCGAAGTCGCTGGGCGCGCGCGGGGAGATGTAGTTGACGACGCCGCCGACGGTGTGCGGGCCAAAGCGGATCTGGCTGGCGCCCTTCAGGATCTCGATGCGCTCGAAGCGGCGCAGCGGCGGATGCGAGTAGGTGGCGTTATCGCCGTACGGCGCATAGGTGAGCGGCAACCCGTCCTCGAGCAGCAGCACTTCGCTCGATCGCGTGGGGGCAAGGCCGCGAATGCCGATATTGGGGCGAAGGCCGAGGCCCTCCTCGTCGCGCGGGAAGACGCCGGGGGCCTGGCGCAGCGCCTCGTTGACCGTAAACACGCGGGCGTCTTGGAGGTCCTCAGTCTCGATGGTCGATCCGGACCCGGCGATCTTGGCGAGGTTGTCGCGCTTGCCGATGACGATCACGACGGCGCTGTCGGCTTCCTGCGCCAGCGCAGGGCTTACGCCCACGGCGACGGCCAGGACTGCGAGGGACGCCGAAGACAGAAAACGCATGAAAGACCCGGAATCAGACGATGAAAATGAGAATGAGTTTCATCTCACCTTCTGCGAATGCTTCGCACTGTCAATCCCAATTCGGGTGGCGGGATGGCCGGTTTGCTGGGAAAATCAGGGCTGTGGCGCCGGGTCGCGTATGGGTTTCACCCGCAGAAGACGACATCGGCGTCCGTCACCGGGACGACCACAGTTTGAGATTGCAGAATTGGGTCATCCGACGAAAGTCACGGTCGGCGGTCAACAGGGTGAGTGCGTGACGAACGCAGAGTGAGGCGAGCAGCGCGTCGATCGTACCAACCTGAATGCCAGAACGACGGCAGCGATTTCTGATTTCGGCGGCTTCCACATGATCCTCGCGATCCGGCACCACTAGAGGGACAGCCGCGAAGCGGTCCATAATTTTCTGGCGCGATTTTGGGCCCGAGAAGCCCTGCAGCAATTCCTGCAGGACAACCCCGGTCGCGACGATTGTGTCGCCGTCTTCAAGCGCAGAAAGCAAGGCGTGCACTTCCGGGCCGGGCTCCGGCGCATCGCGGCGAAACGCCAGGGACCACACGCTCGTGTCGACAAAAAAGGTCAATCTCGGCCGCGCCCGGACTTGTAGTCGAAGGACGAGTCCCATTCGAGCTTGCCGACGAGATCCAGGAGACGCTTCTGGCGCCTCCGCGCAATGAACTCCTGAAGCGCCAGCGTGACCGCGGCCTTTTTCGTTCGCTCGCCGCTCACTTCGAGCGCCTCGTCGAGCAGCTTTGGGTCAAGGGAAAGGTTGGTCGCCATGTGCAAACTCCACACATGAGTTTACACATGGCAGGGGAAACAGGCAACCCGCCTGTTCACAGCCGCCCTGGCGGGAAGCGCTTCGCGATGCAGCAGGGGACGAACCAGATCACGCCGGCCCCAGCCAGTGCGAGCGAAACGCGAAGGAGATCACGGCGCGTGGCTATGCCAGCAAACCTGTCGTGGAACTACTGAACTACGGTGAGACGATCGTGAAGCCCGGAACAGCGCGCGCTTCAACAAAGCCGCGGAAATACATGTCCATGAAGACAACCGTGTCCGCAGGCTCGCTGCCTTCGCATTTCACGCTATAGCCGTCGATGATGTTTCCGTAGGGGCCCTCGCCAAAACTTCCGACGCGGGAATAGGTCGGCGCTTTCCCGCTGGCGCAGCGAAGGCGTTCGAGATAGGCGCGTTCTCCGCTAGGCATTTCCGATTTCACGGGATTTTCGCGCGCGCCCAGCGGATATCTTGCTTCATCAATCGTGGCGCAAGCCGACGCAGCCAGCGCCGCCACAAGTAGTCCAACCAGCTTGATCATATTCTCCCCTCAAAAACCCCAATCGAGGTGGTGATCGTATCAGAAGGCGGCGCGCGTCACACCCGTCCCAGCGCAAAGCCCTTGGCGATGTAGTTGCGGACGAACCAGATCACGATCGCGCCGGGGATGAGGGTCAGCGTGCCGGCGGCGGCGAGGACGCCCCAGTCGGTTCCGGAGGCTTGCGACAGCGCCTGCAGGCGGGTGGTGATCGGCAGGACGGCCGAGCGCGCGAGGGAGTCCGCGATCAGGTATTCGACCCAGGAGAACATGAAGCAGAAGAAGGCCGCCACGCCGATGCCGGAGGCGATCAGCGGCATGAAGATGCGGACGAAAAAGCTCGGGAAGGAGTGGCCGTCGATATAGGCGGTCTCGTCGATCTCGCGTGGCACGCCGCTCATGAAGCCTTCCAGAATCCAGACCGCCAGCGGCACGTTGAACAGGCAGTGCGCCAGCGCGATGGCGATGTGGGTGTCGAAAAGTCCGAACGCCGAATAGAGCTGGAAGAATGGCAGCGTGAACACCGCGGCCGGCGCCATGCGGTTGGTGAGCAGCCAGAAGAACAGATGCTTGTCGCCGAAGAACCTGTAACGCGAGAAGGCGTAGGCAGCCGGCAGCGCGACCGCGACCGAGATCACGGTGTTGAGCACGACATAGACCAGCGAGTTGCCGAACACGGCGCGCCAGCGTTCGTCGGTGAAGACCTTGACGTAATTGTCGAAGGTAAAGGTTTCCGGCAGCAGCGTGAAGCGCGTGGTGATTTCGAGGTTCGTCTTGAAGCTCATCGCGACGAGCCAGTAGACCGGCGTCAGCAGGAAGAGGATGTAGAGCGCCGGGACGACCCAGGCGAGGCGGCCTTGCGTCATGGCTTGCCTCCGGGCTGGACCGTTACGCCATCCTCGCGGGTCATGACCGTGTAAAACACCCAGCTGAGCAACAGGATGATCAGGAAGTAGATGATCGACATCGCGGCCTTCTGACCGAGCTCGACCGTCTGGTTGAGTTCAGTCGAAAGGAAGACCGGATCGCCGCCAGCGATCACGGCGAAGGGTTCGGTGAAGATCATGAAGCTATCCATGAAGCGCAGCAGCACCGCGATGGTGAGCACGCGGCCGAGGCGCGGCAGCTGGACATGGCGGAAGATCGACCAGCCCGACGCGCCGTCGATGCGCGCAGCCTGATAGTAGGCGTTCGGGATCGAGACGAGGCTGGCATAGGCAAGCAGCGCGACAAGGCTGGTCCAGTGCCAGACATCCATGACAATGAGCGTGAACCAGGCGTCGATTGGATCGCCCTCGTAGTTGTAGCCGAAATCGCGCAGCATCACGCCCATCAGGCCGATGTCGACACGGCCGAACATCTGCCAGATCATGCCGACGACGTACCACGGGATGAGCAAGGGCAGCGCCATCAGGACAAGGCAGACCGGCACGCCCCACCCCTTGCGCGGCATGTTGAGCGCGATGAAGACGCCGAGCGGTATCTGGATGACGAGGATGATGCCGGAGAAGACGAGATTGCGCCAAAGCGCATTCCAGAACTTCTCCGCGTGCAGCACTTCACGATACCAAAGATCGCCTACCCAGTGGAATTGCGCATTTGTGGCGACGTACTGGACCGAGTAGTTCACCACCGTCATCAGCGGGATGACAGCCGTGAACGCCACGAGCAGAAGCACAGGCGCAACGAGAAACCAGGCGCGCTGGTTGACGGGCTTCATTGCGCGCCTCCGAGATCGACGCGCCAGCTGTCGGCGTAGAGGTGAACCCCCGCAGGGTCGAAAGCCACATGCGTGGCGGCGGGCACATCCTCGCCTTCCCGCAGCAGGGCGGCGACGGGATGGCCCAGCATGTTGAGATGCGCAACGCGATAGCGGCCGGCATCGTCGATCCGCTGGACCGAGGCCGGGATTCCCTGGGCCGACAGGCGGACGAATTCAGGGCGGACGCCAAGTTCGAGCGCCTTCGCGCCGTCAATGCGGGGAGCAGACGCCAGCGCGACGTTGTGTTCGCCGAGCCGAACGCTCGCGCCCTCGACCTTGGCTGGCAGGATGTTCATGCCCGGCGAGCCGATGAAATGGCCTACGAAGGTGTGCTGCGGACGATCGAACAGTTCGGCGGGCGTGCCGACCTGCACGATCTCGCCATCGTACATGACCACAACCTGGTCGGCGAAGGTGAGCGCTTCGGTCTGGTCGTGCGTCACATAGATCATGGTCGTGCGCGTGCGGCGATGCGCCTCGCGAAGGCTCGATCGCAGCTGCCACTTCACCTGCGGATCGACAACCGTGAGAGGCTCATCGAAGAGGATGGCGCTCACGTCCGACCGCACGAGTCCACGACCCAGCGAAATCTTCTGCTTCTCGTCCGCTGTCAGCCCGCGCGCGCGGCGGTCCGCAAGGGATGTCAGGCTCACGACGTCGAGGACTTCATCAACGCGCCGGCGGATCTCGTCCGCCTTCATGCGGCGATTGCGGAGTGGAAAGGCCAGGTTCTCGCGCACGGTCATCGAGTCGTAGACGACGGGAAACTGGAACACCTGTGCGATGTTGCGCTTCTCGGTCGGGCGCGCGGTCACGTCTTCGCCGTCGAACAGGACGCGACCTTCGCCGGGCGTCACCAGCCCCGACATGATGTTCAGCAACGAGGTCTTGCCGCAGCCCGACGGCCCCAGAAGCGCATAGGCGCCGCCATCGGCGAAGGATTGCGCAATGCGCTTCAACGCATAGTCGGCCTCGGACTGCGGGTTGGGGCCGTAGGCGTGACGAATGCCCTGGAGGTCGATGCGCGCCATGATCAGGCCGCCTTTCCGGAAATCGCAATCGCCCGGCCCGCCGCATCGAAGGCGAGCACGTCCTTCGCCTCGACATGGACGGTGAGCGGCGCGCCGGGCGCGAAGGCATGAACGCCGTGCGCAAGCATCACCCAGCGCTGGTCGGCGACCTGAAGATGCACGAACGTCTCCGAGCCATTGGTCTCCGTCGTGATAACGGTGGCCGCGTAAGCCTCCCCCGGCGCCGTGGATGTATGCAGGCGAACGTGATGCGGCCGCACCGCAAGCGTTGCCGCGCCTGGAAAGCGGGCGGCGCCCGCCGCCGCCGCCGCCGGAAACAGGTTGAGCGGGGGATCCGAATAGGTGGCCGCGGTGATGAGGTCGGCCGGCGCGCGATACACCTCGTGGCTCGGCCCGAACTGGGTAACCCGGCCCTCGCTCATGGTCGCGGTCATGCCGCCGAGCAGAAGCGCTTCCAACGGCTCGGTGGTTGCGTAGACCACGACGGCGCCGGAATTGGCGAACAGCTTGGGCAACTCGGCGCGAAGCTCTTCGCGCAGCTTGTAGTCGAGGTTCGCGAGCGGCTCATCGAGCAGCACGAGCCCGGCCTTCTTCACGATGGCGCGAGCAAGGGCGACACGCTGCTGCTGTCCGCCGGAGAGTTCGAGCGGTTTCCGCTCGAGATAAGGACCCAGGCGTAGCAGCTCCGCGACGCGCTGCACCTCCCTTTCGATGTCAGCTGCGGCCGCGCGCTGCACCTTCAGGGGCGAGGCGATGTTCTGCCGGACGGTCCAGCCCGGGTAGTTGATGAATTGCTGGTAGACCATGGCGACGTTGCGCTTCGCAACTGCAGCATTCGTAACGTCAACACCATCGAACAAGACCTCTCCGTCCTGGGGGCGATCCAGCCCCGCCATGACGCGCATCAGACTTGTCTTGCCCGCGCGGGCGGGGCCGAGGAGCACATTCATCACGCCGCGTTCAACGCGCATGGAAATTCTTGCGAGGTGATCGACGCCATTCTCGCGCCGCGACACCTCCTTCAGTTCGAGCATGCGCGCCGATCCGTGCGTGGAAACATCGCTGCACTAAGTCCGCGAAACCTGCGCTTCGTCAAACGGCAAAAGGCGGCGTGAACGCGTCGCCCAGTCTGGGGAGCGGGCGCGGGCGGGCATTTTGTCGGCTTGCGGCATTCGCGCAACGCGGTGCGCAGCGACGCCTCCGACAAGGTCCGTGGCGCGCGCGAGTCACGCGTCCAGAAAATCGATGCGTGGGCAGGTCGTTCGGTTGACGGCACGTATCATACCAGTCAACAGTGTCGCCAAGTGTCGCCAAGAGTCGCCAATAGACTCAGCACGGGGAGGTTTTTGCTATGAAATTCACGCTCCGCGGCGCGTCCAGCGCTGCGCTTCTGTTTGGTTTGGCCGGCGCATTCCCGGCATGGGCCCAGGATACGGTCTCAGGACCGCAACCTCCGGCCGAGGAAGCTGGCGACGCTGACCGCGTCGTGGTGACGGGCTCGCTGATCGCGGGTACGCCGGAAGACGCGGCGCTGCCGGTGGAGGTCTACACGAATGAGGACCTGGAAGAGCAAGGCGCTCCAACCGCGCTCGAATTCGTCAAGAGTCTGACGATCTCGGGTCCGACGACTGGCGAAGCCTACTACTTCGGCGGGGCCGGTACGACCGGTTCGCCGAGCTTCAACCTTCGCGGCATCGGGGTCGACAAGACGCTCACGCTGCTTAACGGTCGTCGCGTCAGCGAGGCGGCCTCCTCCATTCCCTCGATTGCCATCGCCCGCACCGAGATCCTGAAGGACGGCGCGGCCGTGACCTACGGCGCTGACGCCACCGGCGGCGTTGTGAACTTTATCTCGCGCGAGGATTTCACCGGGCTCGAGGTGAGCGCTCAGTACAAGCTGATTGACGGCTCCGACGGCGATTATGGTGTTGCCATGCTCGGCGGCTTCGGCGAGGGCGAGACGAACTTTATCTGGTCAGTCGAATACGAGCATCGCTCGCAGCTGGACACCCTGGCCCGGGATTTCACCGCGGACTCGTTCAACTTCGCTGACCCTAACAGCAACAAGGCGCCGTGGTCGACGCTGACCAACCTGGCCGGCTGGCTGCCACGCGGGGCCGTCCCGGCTTACCCGGGTGCGAACGGCCAGCCTCCGAACAGCGCCAACGGCGAGTTCGGCAGCCCCGTGGCAGGCATCTTCTCGGACTTCACGCCGGCAAGCTGCGCTGCCGTTGGTGGCTTTTACGTCAACAACTTCACCTGCAGCTACAACTACATTCCGTACTACAATCTGGTCGAAGAGCAGAACACCTACCGCGTGTTCGCGCAGCTCAACTCGGCTGTGACCGACGATATCAACTTCCACGCCGACCTCTCCTTCAGTGAGGTCGACGTGCCTCAAGCGTTCGGCTCGCCCTCGCAGCCGGTGGTGCGTGGACCGGCGCGGGCGGCTGGCCTCACCAACCAGTTCTACGTGCCGCGGACGAACCCCTACTTCAACGAGTTCGCGACCCGCAGCGGCCTTGCCAATGCGGCAACATTCGGCCTAGTGCAGGGCCTTACGCCAATCACCTTCCGCCCGCTGGCCCACGGCGGCAACCCGGTGCTCGGCCTGGGCAACGGATATGGCGTTCCATCGCAGATCAAGAACCAGAACTGGCGCATCATGAGCCAGCTGGACGGTCGGGTCGGCGACTGGGCCGGGATCTTCAAGGACGTCAACTTCAACGTCAGCGCGACGTTCAATCAGCAGAATTTCAGGGGCGACGCCAACGACATCCTCGGTTTCCGTTTCCAGGAAGCCCTGAATGGCTTCGGCGGTCCGAACTGCAACGCGCCTGACCTCGACCCGCTGAAGTTCGGGACACAAAACCCGGCCGCCGCGGGCCAGAACGGGTGCCTATGGTGGAACCCCTTCGCTTCGGCCTTCCCGAACCAGCCGGAGCGCGGCCTCGCCAACCCGAGCTATGTTCCCGGCGCCGAAAATCCCGTCGAGCTTTATCGCTGGTTTAGCGACAAGCGCGAAAGCGAGTTCCAGAACCAGAGCCTCGATATCGACGCGGTGTTCAGCGGAACAACCGGCATCCAGCTTCCAGGCGGTGAAATCGCTTGGGGCTTGGGCGTCAACTGGCGACAGGTCGAATTCTTCGAAACGGTGCGCAGCGACTTCTACAACGGCAATACGCCCTGCGAGCAGCCTCTAGGCACAACGACGGGCATCGACCCCGACGGCGCAGGCCCGCTGCCAGCCGCTCCGTTCCCACAGATCCCGGTGCCGACGAATAGCCCGTTCTTCACGGGTTGCGCTGGCGGTGAAGGTCCGTTCCTGTTCTTTGATATCAACCCGCCGGACGCGGCCGACCGCCAGAACCTTTCCTTCTTCGGCGAATTGGCGCTACCCGTGTTCGATAACCTCAACCTTCAGGCTGCCGTTCGTCGGGAAGACTATTCCGGCGGCCTCGGCGCAACGGTCTACAAGGTCTCGGGCAAGTGGGACGTGTTTGGTCCGCTGTCGATTCGTGGATCGTACGGCACCAACTACCAGACGCCGCCGATCAACCTCATCCCGGGTCAGGTCCAGAACCAGGTGCGCAGCTACGATCGCGCCGCACGCAACTGGAAGGCTTTCCAGCGGACGACGCTCGACGGAGTCCAACCGGAAACGGCGACGGCGTGGAATGCCGGCTTCATCATCCAGATGGACGGCTTCGGTGAAGGTCACGACTTCCAGTTCATCGTCGACTACTTCGACATCGAGACGGAAGACGAGATCGGCGAGCTTGCCAGCCACAACCAGATTCTAGCCGCCACGACGCTCGCAACGACGAACGCGGCTGGCTTCAACCTGATGAACTGCGCCAGCCCGCTGATTGGCCGGGTCTCGTTCAGCGACACGCCGACCGCTCCGGGCGGCACATGCGTGCAGGGTCAGACGAGCTCGGATGACTTCTCGGTGATCCGCTCGCTCTTCGGCAATGCCTTCGGCCAGACGACAAACGGCGTTGACATTCAGGCCAGGTACTCGCTGCCCTTCGGGCCGGGTGACTTGAACTTCGATGTCACCGCCACCCGCGTTCTCGAGCAGACCACATCGGCTCGCACGCTGGACGGTATCGTCGTCGCGCCGGAAGATGACCGGCTGGGCACTCTCAACTTCTCGACGGTCGGCGTCCCGGTTCCGGAATGGCGCGTCAACGCTTTCACGTCATACCGCATGGACCAACACACGGCGCGCTTCCAGGTGAACTACATCAGCGCAGTCACCGACGAGCGGGCCGGCGTGCAGTATGGCGAGAACGGCGAGGACTGGATCACGGCGGACCTGTACTACCTGTTCGACGTGACTGATGATCTGCGGCTCTCGGCGTCGGTCGTGAACATCTTCGACCGCGACCCGCCGCCGGCGCAGGTCGAACTCGGCTACGATCCGCGCGCGGGCGGCAACGCCCTTGGCCGGACGTTCGAGGTCGGGATCAAGAAGACCTTCTAGGGCTTCTCGACACGCAAATATCTACGGGAACAGGCGGCCTTGGCCGCCTGTTTTCGTTTGAGCGGGGTCAAGCGGACGCGATGGCGCGCAAGGCAGGTTCAATCCCATACACAAGACAGTGTGCAGCGGGGTCTCCCGTTTGACGCTGTCAGGGGCTTGATCGATATTGCGGCGGCCCAACCTACCAAGAGGCAGAACGGAGCGCTCCCCCATGCTCAACCGGATCCTTTCGACCACCGCCATCGCCGCGCTGGCGATCTCGCTGGCCGCCTGCTCGGGCGGCGACACCGCCGCAACGACCGCATCGGCGGAAAACGCCGCCGCGCCGGAAATGGCTGCAGCAACGCCCGCGCCGCCCCCCGCTGCCGCCGAGGCCGTGTCCGGACCAGCAGCCGCCGCGCCCGCTGAACAGGCATCAGCCAGTCACGCAATGGCCGATCACGCGATGACCGACCATGCGGGAATGGACACGTCAGCGGCGGCGAAGCCGGCGCCCGCGCCTGCCCCGGTCGTCCATGCGGACGAACAGCACGCCGCCAGCGCGCATGCGCCGGGCATCACCAACCATTCGCTGCCGATCGCGAAGATCGCCAACTTCAAGCTCAAGGATCACGCGGGCAAAGCGTACGAACTCTACAAGATGACGGACGCCAAGGCGATCGTGCTCACCATGCACACCAAGGGCTGCCCCATCGGCCAGCAGCTGATGCCCGACTTCAAGGAACTGCAGGCCGAGTATGAGCCGAAGGGCGTCAAGTTCCTGATGCTCAATTCGAACCTCTACGACACGCCGGCCGCCATCGCCGAGGAAGTGAAGAGCTTCGGCTCAAGCATCCCGGTGCTGAAGGACGCGGACCAGAAGGTGGGCGAGCCGCTGGGCGTCGAGCGGGCGACCGAAACGCTGGTGATCCAGCCGGGGACGTGGAAGGTGCTCTACCAGGGACCGATAAACGACCGCGTCACCTATGGCCGCGCCCGCGCCAAGGCCGAGAAGCAGTATGTCGGCGGCGTTGTGGATGCGATGCTGGCCGGACAAGCTGTGACGCCCTCCTTCGTGGCGCCGGAGGGTTGCATCCTGGTGTTCGACAACCGCAAGGGGTAGCCGCCCCCGGTCACAACCCGGGGTTGTCCCTGATGCACATCTGCGCGCGGCGCAGATGGCATGGGCGCGAGTGAAGCCGGAACAGCGCCGGCGCTCCGGCGGACAGCGGCATGTCGCGAGCAGCGAGGAGGTTCGGCCTGGCGCTCGCCGTTCTCGCGGCGCTGGGCGGCGCGGGCCTGTGGACGTTCGACCAGCTCAGCTTCGTCACCACGACGGATGCGCGAGTGCGCGCCCGGATGGTGACGCTGTCGGCGGAGATACCGGGCCGGCTTGTCGAGGCGCCGCTGATGGCGGGCGACCGGGTCAGGCGCGGCGCGATTGTGGCCCGACTCGATGACCGGCAGGCGCGCGCCGCGCTTGCGGAGGCGACGCTGAAACTCAAGGCGCTCGAGATCGAGATCGAGAAGACAAGGCTCGAGGCCGAGATCACACACGACCGCGGTGACCAGCGCATGGCGGGGCGGCGGGCCGGACTCGACGCCGCTGCGGCGGACCTGTCGGCGGCGGAGGCCGAACTGCGGCGCGCCGAGCGGGATCAGGCGCGCACGCGCACGCTGCATGCATCGGGCCTGGTCGCGGATGCTGCGCTGGACAGGGCGGTCGCGGCGCTGGAGGTGGCGCGGCAGGCGGTCCTGCGTGCGGAGGCGCGCGTGGTGGACGCACGCGCCGGCGTGGGCGAAGCGACAGCCGACATGCGCGCGGCGGCAGTCGAAACAAGAACCGCGGATGCGCTGGCGCTGCAGGCACACGCGCTGCGGCAGAAGATCGCCCATCTCAAGCTGGACCTCGACCGGCACACGATCACCAGCCCGATCGATGGCGTGATCGACGAGGTGTTTGCCGAGGCGGGTGAACACGTCGCGCCCGGCGTGCGCCTCGCGCTTGCGCATGCGAGCCACGGCCTCTGGATGGAAGCGCACATCAAGGAGACGGACCTGCCGCGCATCAAGGCCGGCGCTGAAGTCGAGATGCGGTTCGACGCGGCGTACGCATCCTGCCGCGGCACAGTCGAGCGCATTGGCGAGGCCGCGACGTCGGAGTTCGCGCTCATTGCAAACGCCAATCCCGCCGGCGTCTTCACCAAGATCACGCAGCGCGTGCCAGTGCGGATCGGCATCGGCCCCGAATGCGTGGGCGTGCGACCGGGCGCGATGGCGACGCTGCGCGTCCGCGCCGGCTGATGGCGAACTGGCTCATCCTCGGCGTGCTGGCGGCCGGATCGATCGCGACGATGACGGCGGCGACGATCGTCAATGTCGCGCTGCCCGCGGTGATCGGCGCGCTCGGCCTTGGCCAGGATGAGGCGCAGTGGCTCTCGACAGCGTTCCTTGCCTCCTCGACCGGGGCGATGTTGTTCAACACCTGGGCGATGGCGCGATGGGGCATGCGGGCGGGCTTTGCGTTCGCCATGGCCACGTTCACCGCCGGAAGCCTTGCGGGATTTGTGGCGCAGGACCTGTCGCTGCTGATCGCCGGCCGGGTGATGCAAGGCGCCGGCGCCGGGCTGATCCAGCCCATGGCCATGCTGGTCATCCATTCCCGCTTTCCGGAACGGGCGCGCGGCCTTGCCCTGGGCTTCTACTCACTTTGCGTGATCGTATCGCCGGCGTTCGGACCAGTGCTCGGCGGGGCGCTGATCGATGCGTATGACTGGCGCGTGATCATGGTGGCAACGACGCCGCTCGCCGTGCTGGCAGGCGCCGCCGGCTGGCGGATGTTGCCGCGGCGCGATGAGGGCGCGCCGCCTCTGGCGCTCGACTGGCTCGGACTTGTGCTGGTGATGGTGTCGCTTGCGCTTGCGCTGCAGGGGCTGGCGCATGGCGCGCGCGAGGGATGGGACGACGCCGGCGTGCAGGCGCGGCTGACGGCGGCCGCCGCGTCGGCGATCACCTTCCTCGCCTGGGAGGCGCGTCATCCTGCGCCCGTGCTGGAGCTGCGCCTGTTCAGGCAGCCGGGATTCTGCGCGGGCGGGCTCGCGATCCTGCTTACGGGGGCGGCGGTCTATGGCTCGACCTGGCTCGCGCCGCTGTTCCTGCAGCAGGTCCAGCATTACTCGCCGGCGGGCGCGGGGGAGATCCTGCTCCCCGCCGGGCTTGCCATGGCGGTGTGCTTTCCGCTCGCGGGACGGCTGACGGACCGTGTGCCGCTCGGCTTCCTGCTCGCAGGCGGCGGGGCGACCTTCGCATGGGGCATGAGCCTGCTGGCGGAGGCCGAGATGCAGACGGAGGGCGCCGCGATTGCGTTTGCCCTCGTCCTGGCGCGGGCGGGGATCGGGCTGATGATGCCGGCGGCTCATGCTTGCGCGATGCGGCAGGCGGCCGGGCGGCTTGGAGCGGCTGCGCCGGCAGCGACATTTCTGAGCCAGACCGGCGGCGCGCTGGGAGTTGCGGTGCTGTCGGCGCTGCTGGCGCAGCGGACGGCGTTTCATGGAGATGCGCTGCTGCCACTCGTTAACGTCAGCGCTTTCCACGTTGGGGTTGGTATTGAGGAAGTTTCGCGCGCGGTGTGGTCGACGGCGCTGATGCTGGCGTTTCGCGACTGTTTCATGGTTACCGGGCTTGCCGGGCTCGCGCTGCTGCCGGTGGCCATGTTGTCGGGAGAAAGGACGAATTTCACCGATCGGCTGAAGCGGGCCTTGACCCTGTTTCGTTAGCTTTGCGCATCGCGGGCTGGCTGCCTGCAACATGGTCAAAGATGCGCGCTGAACGACTAGCCTGGGCCGATCGTCCCCAAGACCTGGACAAGGGGCGGCGCGAAAGCGATCGCGCGCACGCGCCTGTGCGACAGGCGAAGCTGCGTCGCAGGATGATCCGTCGCGGCGGCGTGCGCGTGCTGACGCGCTGTATCGATGCGGCTGCGGTCGCGGCCGTCACGGCAGGCCTGTGCGTGGCGGCGGGGATCGACCTGTGGCGGCTGCCGCTCGCACTGGTGCTCCCGTTCCTGCTGTTGGCGCCGGCAACGCTCGCGGGGTTGGGCGTCTCGGGGGCTTACCGCTTTCGCTATGCTGAGCCAATTGCAACGCACCTCGCGAGGGTGATGGCGGGATGCATCGCCGGCATCGGCGCGGTGTTCCTGGTTGCACTGGCGACGCGCTTTCCCGATCCGGCGCTGTTCGCCAAAGTCTGCGCCGTCAACGCACTCGCCATTGTCGCCCTGCACGCCAACTATCTCGGACTCGTCCGCGCGGCGACGCGCAAGGGATTGCTCTCCGACAAGGTCGTGATCGTTGGCGCGACGCAGGCAGCGGCGCGCATCGTCTCGCGCAATGTGCGCGAGCACGAGATCAACATCGTCGGCTATTTCGACGACCGCACGATGCGCGCCAACGCCACGATGATGGGTGACACGCCGCATCTCGGCGCTGTCGACGACCTTCTGACCTGGCCAGGCCTGCCCGAGGTAGACCGCATTGTGGTCACGGTGACATCGACTGCGCAGTCGCGCGTGCGCGAATTGATCGATCGCATCCGCAACCTGCCACACGAGATCATCCTCGTTCTTGACCTCGACGGCTTCAACCCGGAACACACCTCGCTCGCGCATGTGGTCGATGCGCCGGCGGCCTATATTTCAGGCGCGCCGCGGGACGTCCGTCGCGCCGCCATCAAGCGGGCCGCCGACCTTGTCATGGCGTCCACGGCCGTGGTGGTTCTCGCAGCTCCGATGGCGGTAATCGCGGCCCTGATCCGGTTCGACAGCAAGGGTCCTGTGCTGTTCCGCCAGAAACGTCATGGCTTCAACAACGAAATCATCCGCGTCTGGAAATTCCGCACCATGCGGCCTGACCGGAAGGCTGAGGACGGCGTCATCGCGCAGGCCGTCCCCGACGATCCACGCATCACGCGAATCGGGCGGTTACTTCGCCTCTACAGCCTCGACGAGCTGCCGCAGATCTACAACGTGCTGAAGGGCGAGATGTCGATCGTCGGGCCGCGTCCGCACGCTGTCGGGATGACGGCGGGGTCAATCGAGGTGACGCGCGTCGTCGGCGACTATGCCCATCGTCACCGCATGAAGCCGGGAATCACGGGCTGGGCGCAGGTCAACGGATCGCGCGGACCCTGCCACACGCCCGCCGAGGTGCGCGAGCGCGTGCGGCTCGACATGGAATACGTCAACCGTGCGTCGCTGTGGCTGGACCTCTGGATCGTTCTCCGGACCCTGCCCTGCCTGCTCGGCGACCGGGAGAGACACAGGTGAGCGCCATGCATGCTGTCAGGCTTGTCCATCCGGAGATGAGGGCCGCGCTTTCGGGCGAGCGGATTCACGACAACGTCTACTGGCGCGGCGCCGCGCCGCGTCTCTCGGTGTGCATCCCCGTCTACCGCATAGATCCGACGCAGTTGATGGAAGCGCTGGCTGCCTGCGCATCATCGTCGCTGGTCGAGATCATCCTCTATGACGACGGCAGCGACGATCCGGAGATGCTGGAGCGGCTCGAACTGCACGCTGGTCGCGTGGCCGCTGCTGTGCGGATCGTCTCGGCGCGCGCCAATCGCGGCCGTTCCGCCGCGCGCAACGCCGCGATCCGCCATGCGCGCTCCGACTGGTTCCTGCTGCTGGACGCCGACATGTCGCCCGACGGCCCGCGCTTTCTCGAAGCCTATCTCGATGCGATCGAGACGACGTGGGAGCCTGCCGTGATCTCCGGCGGATACTCGCTGAAGTCTGCGCCGCAGGAGAAAAAGTTCGCGCTGCATCGCTGGCAGGCGAAGGCATCCGAGTGCCTTACGGCCGAGCAGCGCAACCGGGCGCCGGGACGCCATGTGTTTTCGTCCAACGTCCTGGCGCATCGCCTCGTCATCAATGCGTGTCCGTTCGACGAGCGCTTTGCAGCGTGGGGTTGGGAAGACACGGACTGGGGCCTGCGCGTGCAGCAATGGTTTCCAATCCGCCACATCGACAACACCGCGACTCATCTGGGCCTCGACGCCGACAAGGATCTCGTCGCGAAGTACGCGCGCTCGGTCGAGAACTTCGCGCTGATGACAACGCGGCATCGCGAAGAGGCGAAGCGCATGCCGATCTATCGCGCGGCACAACGCCTGCGCTGGCTGCCCCTGCGACGGCAGGCGACAGGGCTTGCACGTCGCATTGCGCTGCTGCGCGGCCTGCCGCTATCCCTTCGGGGCCGTGCGCTCAAGGCGTGGCGTGCGCTGATCTATGCGGAGGCGGTCTAGCCGTGCAGTGGCAGTACGCCCCTTCGCGCGCCTTGCCTGCACAGGTGAAGCGGCGCGTCACGATGTGGCGCAAGGCCAACCGCGTGCAGGTCGCGCCGGATCGGCCGGTGGTGACCTTTACCTTCGACGACTTCCCGAAGTCCGCCCTCAATGGCGCCGACATTGTCGAGAAGCATGGCGGGCGGGCGGGCTTCTATGCCTGCACCGGATTCATGTGGCTGCGCAGCCCTGTGCTGGGCGAGATGTTCGACGCCGCAACGCTGGCTGAAGTCCACGCGCGCGGCCATGAGGTCGGCGCCCACTCGCATTCGCATCTCGACTGCGCGCAGTCTCGCCTCGACAGCATCGAGCGCGACATCGGCGAAAACCTGGTGGCGCTGGCGGAAGCCGGCCATGAAGCGACGGTTTCCGCCTTCGCCTTTCCCTATGGCGAAACGAGCTATGCGGTGAAGCAGTGGGTGGGCGATGTCTTCACGACGGGCCGGGGCGTCCTGCCCGGCGTCAACCGCGGCGATGTGGACCGGAGCCAGCTGCACGCCGTCGAGCTCGGCGGGTCCGCGCTTCATCGCCGGCGCGCGATTGCGGCGCTGAGGCAATGTCTCGAGACGAAGGGTTGGCTCTTCTTCTTCACGCACGATGTCGGCGCAACGCCGACGGACTATGGCGCACCGACGGCGTTGATCGAGGAACTGGCTGCACTGGCCGTGGCGGAAGGCGCGGTTCTCGCCCCGCCGACGCTGGGCGCTGTGCTTAGCGGCGTCATCGACTGACGCCGCTGTCCGAGCGCCAGCTTTGCGCCGACGAAGACGTAAGTCGCCCAGAGAATGCTGTTCTGCGCGGCCAGCACGCTTTCCGACATCGCGAACAGGAGGAATTGTGCGAGGAAGCCCAGCGCGAACACACCGACGGGAGACAAACGCGCCTGACGACCCGCACGCCACAGCGTGAGCATGAGGTCGATGGCGAACACCGCAACGCCGACTGCGCCGAGCGAGATGGCGAGATCAATCCAGCCATTGTGGCCGGACGGCACATTCCAGGCGAGCGCGCGGGAGAGCCAGTAACGCGGTTCGGAATCGAGGCCCCAGTAGGCCATGTAGCCATAGCCAAGCACGGGTTTCTCAGCGACGGCTTCGCCGAGAGCAGCCCAGATCGCCGTCCGGCCGGTCAATGTTTCGTCCTTGCCGAAGGCGCCAAGCACGGCATCCGGCGCGATGGCGAACGCGAGCGCGACCAGGATGCCAGCTGCGGCCGCTGACCAGCCGAGCGCCAGGGACCAACGCCGCCCCTTCAGCATCCACCATGCGGCGACGAGGACACCGAGACCGAGCGCCGCGCCAAACAGCCCTGTGGTCGACCGCGATAGCAGTACTAGAGCGAAGGCGACGGCAAGGCCGCCGAGCCACCAGGCCCGCCACGGCTGGTCGCGCCAAGCGAGGAATGCGAACAGGAATGCGGCGCGCGCCGCGTGTCCGCCCAACGCATTCTTCTCGCTCCAGCCGCCAGACCAGGCGCCGACATGCGTCTCCTGCATCAGCGCAAAGCCGGGCGCGACCAGCCCGGCAAGGACGCTGGCGGCCATGAGACCGAGCCATACAATCCCGAGAAGCCGAAGCGCCGCGAGCCAGTCGTAGCGGGCCGCGAGATAGAGGCCCAGGAGCGTGGTGGCGAGGAGCGCAACGCCGCGACGAAAGCTGAGCTCGGGATCGATCGACCAGATTGTTGACGCGATCGCGAGGAGCGCCAGGGCGACAAGCCAGGGCGCGCGCACAAGGGCGCGCCATGCGTCCTTCCAGATCAGCACGAGTCCGGCAACGATCAGCGCGTAGGCCGGCAACCACATCAGCCTGAGGAGATCACTCTCGGGCGCGACGCCGCTGACATCGGTTGGAGCTGGCGCCAGCAGCCGCGGCAGAAAAGCCTCCGCGAACATCAGCAACACAAGTCCGGCGAGCGCATATTCCAGGCGGCTGATGCGCGCGTGCGGCATCATTGGGCGAGACGATCCGCGAGGCGGGCATCGGCTTTCTGCGCGTTGAGGACGACGCCGGCGACTTTGCCGCCATGCGCCTCGATCTCACGGTGCAGGCCGTCGATCTCGGCTGGCACAGCCGAGTCCGCGCGGGCGACGATCACGACGCTGTCCATCTGCGAAGCGATGGCGAGGCCGGCGGCGCTGAGTTCGCGCGCGGGAGCGTCGACAACAGTCCAGTCGGTGACGGCGCGCACTGTCTGCCAGTAGGCCGGCTGACTGCGGATGCGGAGCGCGTGGTTGGGTTTGAGACGCGAAGCGTCGAACTGCGTTACCATCAGGCGCGTGTCGCCGACGCGATGCGCCGTGAAGAGGCCGAGGCCGGACATCGCTTCGGCATCCTCGGGTTCGATGGCGAAGAAAGGCTGGGTCTTCAGCGTTGCGGAGTAAGGCGGGCCTACGCCGCCGAGCGCCTGGGCAAACGGACCCACGGCGAAGGCGTTGAACAGGATGTTGCGCCTGAGATCGAGATCGACCAGCCACACCGCGCGCTGGGCCTGCGCGCCGACCAGCAACGCGAAGGAGGCCGCGACGCTGGAGGCGCCCTCGCCTTCGCGCGCCGCGATGAACATGACGCTGCGCCCGCCTTCCGCGTCCGCTGTCCGAGCCAGCGCGGCGGGAAGGGTCTTGAGATCGCTGCGCAGGTCTCGCATCTAGCGCTCCCCCGTCGTCGCCAGGACGCGCAGGCCGAGCGTTCGCGCGATGCTGCCTGCGGTGGCGAAGCGATTGACCGACCAGGCCTGAAGCAGACCCACGGCGAGCGCTGACACGAGTCCGAGGACAATGGCAGCGAGGAGAATTATGCCGCGGCCGGCATCGCCCCGGACGGGCGGCCGCGCGGCCTCGTAGACCGAGATGTTGTCGACATTGCGAGCGGCGAGTTCGGCACGCGCGCGCTCCGACTGTTCGCGGGAGGCGAATGCGCCGGCAGAGGCTTCGAGTGCGTCACGATCCCGCTTGAGGCGAAGGTAGTCCGGTTCGACAGCGGCGAGGCGCGCGATGCGGCTGGCGGCCTGTTGTCTTTGCGCGGCGAGCGCAGCGGCGCGACCGGTGAGAGCGCTGACGGTGGCGGCCTGCACGGCGCGGTCGGCTTCCAGCGCCTGCCAGGTTGGATTCGGACCGATGCGGCGCAGACCCTGGGCAGGTGCTGCGGCGAGGAAGGTTTCGAGCTGTGCAATGCGGCGATCGATGTCCTTCACGGCGCGGCTGTCGGGAAGATAGCGCGCCAGCAGGTCTTCGCGGGTGAGGCGGAGCTTTACCAGCTCCTGCTCCGAGGTTGATTCGACATAAAGATCGACCTCGCGCGGTGTGGCGGCGATCTGCCGGGAAAGGCCGGATACACGGGCCTCGGCTTCGCGCAGGGAGGCTTCGACGCGGGCCTGCTCGTCGGCGATGTCACTAAGGAGCTTGGCCGCCGAGGCGCTCTCGGCCTCGTAGTCGCTGAGGGCGTTGGCTGCGAGATAGTCGCGCAGCGCCTTGTCGGCGGCCTGAAGGCGCGTCTCGATCACTGCGCGCTGTTCGGAGAGGCCGGCGGCGCCGCCGCCGGACAGGACTTCCTGGCGGTAAGCGAGATACTCGCTGACGAAGCGGTTGAGCGTTTCCGCGGCGAGATCGGGATTCTCGTGCGCAAACGTCATGCGCAGGATGGACGAACGTGGCGCAGTCGAGACGTCGAGGTTTCGGGCGAAGGCTTCGAGCGCTTCCTGGTCGATGACATAGCCCTCGCCGCCACGCGCGCGGAGCCTGGCGTCGGCCAGCTGCGGATAGAGGCGGGCGAGACCGATGGCGGTGATGGCGCGTTCGGCAATCACCGGAGAACGCGCAAGCTCACTCTCGGCCTGCAGCACATCCTCCTGCTGCGGGAAGGCGCCCCGGGCCGCGTCGCCGACGATAGGATCGAAGACATACTCCTCCCCAAGCCGCACAAGCAGGCGCGTGCTCGCGGTGTAGGTGCTCGGCGCCAGAAAGGCGAAGGCGACGCCGGCGAGGACGATCGGAGCCAGCACGAGCAGCATGAGCCATCGTGCGCGCCAGAGATGCAGCACCGTGTCGGCGGCGCCGGAACGCAATCGCAGGCGCGCGGCGCCGTCGGCCGCGCGCTCAGGCGTGCGTTCGGTCCAGCTCTCGACGCTCACGGTTTGGCGCTCAGGGGAAGTATCCCGTTGTTAACGGATCAGATTTCGCCTGCGCCGCTTAAGAACCGGTTATCCATTCCGGGGGACATCTTGCGGCATGTCGGGACTGCGTCCTTTCGCACTGGCGGGCCTAGCCGGGCTGGCAGCGCTTTCAGGCTGCATGGGCGACCCCGTGCCCGCACAATCCCCTGATTTTCCAATAGCTTCCTATCCGTCCTGGCGCATGGAGGATGCGGCCTACCGTTTCTATCCCGGCGACCGTTTCCGGATGGATGTGCGAACCGCGCCCGAACTTTCCGCCGAACTTACCGTCGCGCCGGACGGCCGCATCACCCTGCCCACCATAGGGCCCGTGATGGCCGGCGGGCAAAGCGTGCGCGAGCTTCAGGCGACGCTGGAGGATATCTACGCCAACGAGCTGCGTGATCCGTCACTGCTGATCACGCCGACGGAGTTCGGTTCGCAGAAGGTGTTCGTCGGCGGCGAGGTGAAGGCGCCGGGCGTGTTCGAGCTGCCGGGCGAGATCGACGTGCTGCAGGCCATCGTGATGGCGGGTGGCTGGAGCGAAGCGGGCGAGCCCACTAAAGTGATCGTGATGCGCCGCCAGCCGGGCGGCGCAATGATGACCCGCGTGGTCGATGCGCGCGGGGGTCTTGCGCGGCAGGCGCTCTACGACATCGGGCCGCTGCGCCGCTTCGACGTCGTCTATGTCACGCGCAGCGCCATTGCCGACGAGAACCAGTTCGTGCGGCAGTACATCCGCGACGCCCTGCCGATTGATTTCTCACTGTTCTACGACGTGGCGCGGTTCTAGGCTTCCAATTTCGCAATCCCTACATGTGAACTCCGTGGAGATTCGCAAATGAATCTCGAAGTGAACCGCCGCCTCCAAGTGTGGAGCTTCGGCGTGAGCCACCGAGAGCTCGTCCTGATGAGCACCCATGAAGCCGGGGAATATCCAACTCGCTTCTGTGCGCTCCTGAAGCCTGTCAGCTTCATCACTTTGCCGACCTCCTTTGATTGCATCAGGGTAGCGGACACTTTGTCTGGCGGAACGCGCCGCTTTGAGTTCTTCACCAGTGATCACACGTACTTTGTTGTTGCCGATCATCTCTTTCATGCTGAGGATCGGCTACCTTGGCATGCGCCTCTTCCCTTTGGCGTCAATCAGTAGCCGATCCATTCGCAACCGAGCCTGGGGTTATTTTTGCGAGTGCGTTCTTCGGATCATCCGGCCTAGACCATCTCTTCCCGAAGCCGCCCCGCCATTCTAGAACAGCCGCATGAAGCTCGAAGCCCTGCCCCGGCGGCGCTATACGCCGCATCCGACGCCGATCCAGAAGCTGGAGCGGCTGTCAAAGCATCTTGGCGGGCCGGAGATCTGGATCAAGCGGGATGACCTCACGGGGCTGGCGGGCGGCGGCAACAAGACGCGCAAGCTGGAATTCCTGGTCGCAGATGCACTGGCGCAGGGCGTAGACACGCTCATCACAGTCGGCGCTGTTCAGTCCAACCATTGCAGGCTGACGCTGGCGGCCGCAGCGCATGAGGGGTTGAAGTGCCGGCTTGTGCTGGAACAGCGGGTGGCAGGCAGCTATCGCAGGGATGCCAGCGGCAACAATTTCCTGTTCGACCTTCTTGGCGCGGAAAGCCTGACGGTCGTGGAAGGCGGAAGCGATCTTTCCGGCGCAATGCAGGCCGAGGCGGACAAGCTGACGCCGCTGGGCCGCAGGGGTTACATCATTCCCGGCGGCGGATCGACTACGCTGGGCGCGATGGGCTATGTCGTGTGCGCGCGGGAGATCCTAGCGCAATCGCTCGACCAGGGCCTCGCCTTCACCGACATCGTCGTCGCATCGGGCAGCGCGGGCACGCATGCCGGGCTGCTGGTTGGCCTCAATGGCGCGAATGCGGGCGTGGCGCTGACCGGCGTCAATGTACGTCGCCCGCGCGCCGAGCAGGAAGGCAATGTGCACAAGCTCGCGGTCGAAGCGGCCGCGTTCGCGGGCCTGCCGGCGCCAGCGCGCGAGAGCGTGCTTGCGCTCGATGAGTGGGTCGGACCCGGCTATTCGCTGCCGACCGAGGAGATGGTCGAGGCGGTGCGCCTGTTTGCACGGCTGGAGGGCGTGCTGCTCGATCCGGTCTACACGGGCAAGGCGGCGGCGGGACTCATCGGACTCGCGCGGCGCGGCTATTTTGCGAAGGATGCGCGCATCCTCTTCGTCCACACCGGCGGCGCCCCTTCCCTCTTTGCCTACCAGACCGTATTGGCGAACGCATGAGGACGTTCCGCACTGTCTGGATGTTGCTGCTGGGGCTGGCCGCCGTGGTCGTTGGCCTTGGGCGGCATGTGCTGGCCGACATGTTGAGTATTCCGCGGCCACCGGGACAGTATGTGATGATAGCCGTCGCCGTGACGCTGGCCGCCATCGCTGTGGCGCCGATGTTCATGTTCAGGCGCGGGTAGGACCATGTCGGAGACCAGGACCGTCGGAGTCATCGGCGGGATGGGTCCGCTGGCGACGCTGGATTTCTTCGACCGGGTGCTGAAGCGAACACGTGCGTTTCGCGAGCAGGATCACCTGCGGCTGATCATCGACAACAATCCCAAGCTTCCCGATCGCAACGCCTTCACGCGCGGCGAAGGCCCCTCGCCCGGGCCTGCGCTGGCGGTCTGCGCGAAGGGGCTGGAAGCGGCAGGCGCCGACTTTGTCGTGATGGCGTGCAACACGGCGCATGCCTGGGAAGACGACATCCGCGGGGCGATCAACGTGCCTTTTCTCAGCATGGTCAAGGAAACCGCCGGCGTGGTGGCCGATCTCAGGCCAGCGGCAGCGGGCGTGATGGCGGTCGACGCGTGTCTTTCTGCGGGACTCTATCAGGACGCTCTGAAAGCGGCCGGCGTAACGCCGGTCCTTCTCAACCCGGATTCGCAGAAGAGCTTCATGGAGCTGATTTACCGGATCAAGTCTGGCGATACCGGCGAAATGGTGAAGCGGGCAATGACGACGCTGGCGCGCAAGCTGGAGTCACAAGGCGCGGAGGTGATCATCGCCGGGTGCACGGAAATTCCCATCGTGCTGACGGCGGACGACATCGAAGGCGAGCTGGTGAGCTCGACGGACGTCCTGGTGGAGCGGACGATCCTGTTTGCTGGCGCCGAACCGAGAGGCTAACCCGGTCTGGGCGATCCAAGTATCGCTTAGTTGGCCTTCTTCATCCATTCGCGAGCGGCGCGCTGGGCCTTCTGGATTTCGGCGGTCGACATCATGTCGGCCATTTCCTGGCGACACAGCTTGGCTTCGCGGTGGCCGCGCGTGGCGGCGAGGTTGAAGAACTTGTGCGCCGAGACGAGATCGACGGCGACATCGAGTCCTTCCGAGTAGGCCAGCGCGACGCGGTAGAATTCTTCCGCCGAGGCTTCCTTCGTGAGGAAGATCTCGGGGGCTTCGATCCGGATATCCGCGTACGCCATTCTGGCATCCTTCTTTCTTCGGGAAGTCGGCTTCGTCTCTCTCCGGACGTCGCAGCTTCCGCACCCACCGCCGCATCTGCGGCCTTGGGACAAGTGAAGCGGAGAAGATTTGCAGCGTAGTTAATGCTGCAGATTTTCGACAGTCTTCTTCGAATTATTGTGTTGATTTCGATTCAGGAGTCTGAATCGCGGATTCACGACTCTAGCCCGGCTCGCGCGCGATCGTCTGCATACGGAGCGACCGATAGAGCGCGATCGCGGCGACATTTTTCTCGCGCACCCTGAGTTCGACATGAGGCGCATTCTTGAGCGTAAATGCGTGAAACACTGTGAGCATGAGCGCGCGACCGATGCCGCAGCGGCGTGCGCGAGGATGGACGGCGAGGTCCTTCACGAAGGCTGACGTCCAGCAATGGGCCATCCCGATCACCTCGCCACGCTCGATCGCAAGAAAGATCAGGCTCGGGTCGAATTCGAAGTCCTTGCGCAGAGCCTTCCACCACTGGCGGAAGATCGGGGCGCCGCCGCCGCCCTGCCAGAAGCCGGCTTCAAGAACGGCATGGGCCGCCTGCGCGAGCTTCCTGTCGGGCTTCGGGCCCAGTGTACGAACCGTCACGCCTGTGGGCCAGTGCGGGGTCTCGATCGCGCCGGAGAGTTCGCGCCGCATCCGCAGCACGAAGGCTTGCGCCATCAGGTGCGCGCCTTCTGGCCGAACAGGATTTTGCGGGCTTCCTCCGCTTCCTTGGTGTTGTCGGTGAGGGCGCTGGTGCGCATCTCCTCGCCGGCCTTGCGGCCGATATCGAACAAGGGGCGCGACTTGCAGCGAACGAACCATCGTTCGAGCGCAGGGAAGTCCGACAGCTCCTGGCCCTGGCTCCTGTAGGCGGCAAACCACGGCCAGCAGGCGAAGTCGGCGATCGACAGGGGGCCGGCCAGATAATCGCGATCGCGGAGGCGGACTTCGGCGACGCCGAACAGCCGGTTCGTTTCGTTGAAGAAGCGGTCCTGCCCGTACTTCAGCTTTTCGGGGTCGGGTTCGATCTTGGGCGCGTAGTTGCGGAAATGGTTGTGGTGGCCCATCACCGGCCCCTGGTTGGCGACCTGCCAGGCCAGCCAGCTTTCGACCTCGGCCTGCTCGCGGGCGTTGGCGCCGCCGAACCGCCCGGTCTTGCGGGCGAGGTATTGCAGGATTGCTGCGCTTTCGAAAACGGAGATGGGCTGGCCATCAGGGCCATCCGGATCAACGATTGCCGGCATGCGGTTGTTGGGGCTGATCGCGAGGAACTCAGGCTGGAACTGGTCGCCCTTCCCGATATTGACCGGGATCAAGCGATAAGGGAGCTCCATCTCTTCCAATGCAATGGTGATTTTTCGGCCATTGGGCGTCGGCCAGAAATACACATCGATCGGGGCGGGCTGGGCCATGGGCATATCGTCCTGTCGCTATATACTGGATGGTGTAGCGGCCCGGGCGTGCGGGCGCCAGATTGACGAAGCGATACGACACTTCAGGATTTCTGCGAGCCAGCGATGAGCACCACGACCAACCTGTTCGAGCCGATCTCCTACACGCTCTGGAAAAAGGACCCGGAGGCGTTCTCCGATGGGCTGGGACGAAGCTTTCGCGAGACTGGCTTTGCCGTCATCAGCGATCATCCCATCGACCAGGCGGTGATCGATGCAGGTGTCGGCGCAGGCAAGCAGTTCTTTGCCCTGCCGGAGACGACAAAGCGCACTTACTACATTCCCGGCGGCGGCGGGCAACGCGCCTACACGCCCTTCGCCACAGAAGTGGCGAAGGGCGCCAAGGCGAAGGACCTGAAGGAGTTCTGGCATGTCGCGCGCGAACTGCCACGCGGCCACAAATATGCGGACCTGATGGGAGAGAACCTCTATGTGAAGGAAGTGCCCGGCTGGAAGGAAGCAACGAACAGCATGTTCCGCGCACTCGACACGTTCGGGCTGGACATCCTTGCAGCCATTGCGATGCACCTGAAGCTGCCGCCCGATTTCTTCGCCGACAAGGTGCAGGACGGAAACTCGATCCTGCGCCTGCTGCACTATCCGCCGCAGACGGAGCCGCCGCCGGAGGGATCAGTGAGGGCAGGCGCCCACGAAGACATCAACGTGATCACGTTGCTGCTTGGCGCCGAGGAAGGCGGGCTGGAGGTGCTGCACCGCAATGGGGAGTGGCTGCCGGTCAATCCGCCCCCAGGATCGCTGGTGGTCAATATCGGCGACATGCTGCAGCGGCTGACCAACGACGTACTGCCATCAACGACGCACCGCGTGGTGAACCCGAAGCCGGAGCGCTCGCGCTTCCCGCGCTATTCGACACCGTTCTTCCTGCATTTCAATCCGGACTATGCGATCACCACCCTGCCCGGCTGCATCTCGGCGGAACGCCCGGACAGGTATCCTGAGCCACTCAAGGCGCAGGATTTTCTCGAAATCCGGCTGAAAGAAATCGGCCTCAGGATGTAGAGGCGATGGCTGGCGTTTCAGCTTCCGCCTTGGTGCTGCGCGCCGCCTTCGAGGGGTCGATGCCGGGCATTGCACGGCCGAAATAGTAACCTTGCGCCATGTCGCAGCCGAGCCCGGCAAGTTTGCGCGCCTGCTCTTCGGTTTCAACGCCCTCGGCCACGACAGTAAGCCCGAGGCCCTTCGCCATGGCGATAATCGTGCGCACAGTCACGGCGGCTTCGGTGTCGCGCCCCATCGCCCGCACGAAGGCACGGTCAATCTTGAGCTTGTCGAACGGCAGTTGGCGCAGCTGGATCAGGCTGGAATGGCCGGCCCCGAAATTGTCGAGCGCGAAGCGGACCCCCTTCGCCTGCAGGATGTCGACCACCGCGCGGGCCGCGTCGCGGTCACTCACAAGCGCAGCCTCTGTCAGTTCGACCTGGAGCCGCGAGGGCGGAAACTGCAGCTCGGCCAGCGCCTTCAGGAGTTGGTGCGGAAAGTCGGGCTGCTCAAGCTGCACCGTCGAAACGTTGAGCGAGAGGTAGGGCGCGCCGGGCAGCTTGCCAGCTTCAGCGCAGGCGCGACGGAGAAGATTGAAGGTCAGATCGCCAATGGCCCCGCTGGCTTCGGCGGCGGGAATGAAATGGCTCGGCGGTATGGGTCCGCGCGTCGGATGCGTCCAGCGCGCGAGGATTTCATAGCCACGGACGCTGCCATCCTGCAGGTTCACCAGCGGCTGGAAGTGCGGCGCGATCTGGTCTTCGCGGATGGCGTTCCAGAGGTCGCTCTCGAACAGCGCGCGCTGGCGCACAAGCTCGTCCATGCCGGTCTTGAAGAAGGCGAACCAGCCGCGATGAGCGTCCTTGGCGCGACGCAGCGCGAGGCTTGCGCGATGCAAGAGGGTTTCGGCGTCGCGTCCATCCGTCAGTCCGACAGCTGCGCCGGCTGTCGCGCTGACCGTGAAGGATTTGTCGCCGGACGCCAGCGGCGCCTCGATGGCGGTCAGCGTCGCCGACAGCCAGTCCATCAGCTCGTCTTCGGCCTGGTTGGGCAGGAGGACAACGAACTCATCCGACTCCAAACGGGCGACAAAACCATCGACGCCCGCGCGCACGTTCAGCACCTTGCCGACATGCATCATCATCTCGTCGCCGACAGTACGGCCATGGGCGTCATTGAACTCGCGGAACTTGTCGAGATTGAACATCGCAACGGCGAGCCGCTTGCCGCCGTCATTCTCGCTCAGCAGCCAGTTGAGCACGCCCTTGAGATGCCGGCGGTTGGGCAGGCCGGTGAGCTGGTCATGCAGGGCGACGCGACGCGCACGCTCCTCCGCCTCCAGACGTTCGCGCAGGCCGCGAACATGACTGTGATAGCGGGTGACGATGTAGAGCGTGAGTCCGACACTGGCGATGATCACCGTACCGAGAAACTTCGACATCTGCAGGTCTTCGAAGTCCATCGCCCAGCCATAGATGAGGCCGACGACATCGAGGTTGACCGAGAGGATGAAGCCGGCCGCAATGAAGCCGGCAAAGATCAGGATGTCGCGGCGCACTTGCCGCGCGACGCGCGTGTCGATTGTCGGTTGAGTCTTACCAGGTGCTGGCGTCATGGGAATCCGGCCTCTTGCCTGAGGTTACAGACTGGGGGCTCGGTCCTAAGACTCGCGAGCCAGTGTCCGTGAAGTTTCACGCAAATTTAGCGTTCCGTTCAGCCGGCGCGCCGACTGAGACGCGCGCCCTGCCAGTCTTCACGCGACATTTCCCAGTAGAGAGAAGGCCGCGTCGTCCCGTCGGGCTTCACCGCCAGCACCTCGCCCATCTGGACAAAGCCCAGACGCGACAGGAGCCGGATCGACCTGTCATTGTCGCGCGCGGTCGTCTCGCAGATGCGCGCAACGCCCAGCTGATCGAAGCACCACTCGACAGCCGCCAGGCCGCAGGCGCCGCCGAACCCTCTCCCCTGTCGTTCCGCCTTCACGGCCCCGCCGAACTTGGCGATCGACCATTGGGGCCAGACCTGCACGTCGAAATAGGCCGTGGCCTCGCTCGCAGCGTTAAACGACAGGAACAGGATGCCCTCGCCCTGGGCGCGCTCAGCCAGGTGGCGCGCGATGAAGTCCGTCATCGTCGCGGCGTTGATCGATTTCGGCATCGTGTAGATGCGCGGGCCGATACTGTCGTGTGCGAGCAGCGCAGCGAGCGCAGCCCCGTCGTCCGGGCGGGCGATGCGGGCGCCAGCGATCCGTCCATTCATCTGCTCCGCGGAACGGATGAACGCGCGAAGTCGTTCAGCCTCCGCCTGCGCCACTGGATTCCTCGTTTTGGGTATCTGGTCCGGCACGTCCGCATCCCCGCATGCACAACCTTGAGTTGTACACGCGCAGTGCGACCTGGCCAGGCAGGGTTATCCCTGATCGCCTCCCACCCGCCCGCGATTGCGCTTTGTTTCCGAGCGATGCGCCTTCCCTTCGAGGCGGCGCTGCTTCTGCGCCTTGCTGGGCTTGGTCGCGACGCGGCGCCGGGGTTTGACCAGCGCTTTCTCCAGCATCTCCACCAGACGTTCGCGGGCTTCCTCGCGATTGCGGGCCTGGCTGCGATGCGTCTGGATGAAGAGGACGAGTTCGCCCGCCTCGTTGATCCGGTTGGCGAGCGCGCGCCGGATCATCCATTTCTGTTCGTCGTCGAAGGCGTGGCTGGTTTTCACATTCCATCGGATCTGGACGGCCGTCGCCACCTTGTTGACGTTCTGTCCGCCTGGTCCGCCCGCGGTGACAAACTTTTCGTCGAGTTCGTGCTCGAAGTTATGCAGGAAAACCTTGGGCACGGCTTACCTGTTGAGCCGCGAGAGCAGGCTGGAGGTGTCCCAGCGGCCATGACCCTCGGCCTGTACGTCGGCATAGAACTGGTCCACCAGCGCCGTGAGGGGCAGAGAAACTCCGGTCGCGCGCGCTGCATCAAGCGCGATGCGCAGATCCTTTCTCATCCAGTCGACGGCAAACCCGAAGTCGAATTTGCCATCGACCATGGTCTTCCAGCGGTTCTGCATCTGCCAGCTCTGCGCGGCGCCGGCTGAGATCGCCTCGATAACCTTTGCTTCGCTGAGCCCGTTCTTCCGAGCAAAATGCAGCCCTTCGGCCAGGCCTTGCACCACGCCTGCAATACAGATCTGGTTTACCGACTTGGCCAGCTGCCCAGCGCCTGACTCTCCGATCAGCGTGATGGCTTTTGCATACGCCTTCATCACCGGCTCGGCCTTTGCGAACGTCTCCACATCGCCGCCGCACATCACCGTCAGCTGGCCGTTCTCAGCCCCCGCCTGCCCGCCCGACACGGGAGCGTCGATGAAGCCGGCGCCTTTTGCCTTCGCCGCCTGCTCCAAATGCCGCGCCAGCGCAGCCGATGCCGTCGTGTGATCCACCACAACCTGCCCGGGCTTCAGAGCCGGCTCGAACGCGGCGAACACGGCCTTGACGTCTGGATCGTCGCCAAGACACATGAAGATGTGGCTTGCACCAACGATCGCCTCAGCGGGCGTTGCGGCTGCCTTACCCTTGTGTTTGCCGGCCCAGTCCTGCGCCTTGGCCTCCGTGCGGTTCCATACCGTCACTTCGTGGCCCTTCTCCGACAGGTGGCGCGCCATCGGGGCGCCCATCACGCCAAGGCCAAGGAATGCACAACTCGCCATAGCCTAGTTCTCCGATTTCAGGGTCACAAACCGGCCCCTGAAGAAGCCCAGTGCATCGACGCCGGCGTCTGCGCGATAGGCGAGCACATCGCCATAGATCACTTCGTGATCGCCCATGGGTTGACGCAGCCGCATGCGACAATCAAGCGAGGCCACGGCGGCGACCAGCACGGGCGCCCCCGTTTCCATCGTGGTGACCTGGTCGGCAGGGATGATCCGGTCTCCCCGGCGGGAAAAACGCTGCGCGACCTCGGCATCGTCGGAGCGGAGGATGTTGAGCGAGAATGCGGGCGCTTCCGTATAGACCCCGAAGGCGGCGCTGGAGTGGGCAAGGCACCAGAGCATGATCGGCGGATGCAGCGAAACGGACGTCAGCGAGTTGATAATCATCCCGTGCGCATTCCCGGCCGCATCCCGCGCCGCCACCAGGGCGACGCCCGTGCCGAAGCCGCCGAGGGCGCTGCGATAGGCCCGCGCATCGAAGTCAGAAGGGATGTCTGCACCGCTCATGCACGCGACCTTAACTGTACCGAGGCTATAAGTCCCAGTTAACGCCCGGGATACAATTCGCCATGAGTGGCAACAAGCCAGTCGTCATCAAGAAGGTGAAGAAGGTCATTGGCGGCGGCCATCATGGCGGCGCCTGGAAAGTGGCCTATGCCGACTTCGTGACGGCGATGATGGCGTTCTTCCTGCTGATGTGGCTGATCAACACGACTTCACCCGAACAGAAGCGCGGCATCGCCGACTACTTTGCGCCCGCCAGCGTGTCACGCTCCTCGCAGGGCTCAGATGGCCTTCTTGGCGGCACGGCTTTCCAGGAGGATGGCGCGCGCGCCTCCGGCTCCAACCGCAAGATCGACGAGGAGTTGAGCGAGGAGACCGAGCGTTCCAGCTCGGGCGGTTCCGCCGAAGGCCAGAAAAGTTCCAGCGAGCCGACCGCGGATGCCCTCGCTCAGGCCATGGCTAATCGCGAGACCGCCGAATTCGCCAGCGCCGAGGCCTCGCTGCGACAGGCGATGCAGGACCTGCCGGACTATGCCGAACTGTCTCGTAACCTGATCATCGAGCAGACGCCGGAAGGCCTCAACATCCAGCTGGTCGACCAGGAAGGCCGCGCAATGTTCCAGGGGTCCTCGGCGACACCCCTGCCCCGTACGCAACACCTGCTCGACATGGTCTCGAAGGTGATCCAGCAGCTGCCGAACCGCATCAGCATTTCCGGCCACACCGACAGCATCGCGCCGGGCGCTTCGGGTTATTCGAACTGGGACCTCTCGGCCGACCGGGCCAACGCTGCGCGACGCATTCTCGAGAAAGCCGGCGTGGAAGGTGATCGAATCTACGAGGTGGCCGGCAAAGGCGACCGCGAACCGCTCTATCCTGACGATCCCGACCTGCCAGCCAACCGCCGCATCAGCATCGTGCTCCTGCGCGAAGCGCCTGTGATGCCGTCCGACCACGAACTTTGAACATCGCGGGGCGGGCGCATCTGCGCCATCGACCGGCGGCGACAAGCAGTGCAGACTACTTTTCGGTGGCGCATCCGGCCCTGCGGCGGTTACAGTCGATTCGACATGAAGGAAACTGACACCAGGGACATCATCCCGGCGGACTTTGTCCGACGCATGAAGTTTTACCTGACCTCACCCCAGCCCTGCCCGTACCTGCCCGGCAAATCGGAACGAAAGGTGTTCGCCAACCTTGCCGTGGATGGCGCGGTTGGGCTCAACGATAGCCTCACCCGTTCCGGGTTTCGCCGCTCGCAGACGATCGCCTATCGCCCGGCCTGCAAGAGTTGCGGCGCTTGCCGCTCGGTTCGTATCGATGTCGCGGCGTTCAAGATGTCGAGACGCTGGCGGCGGGTTCTTGCAAGCAATGCTGATCTCGAGCGCGAGGCCAATCCCGCGCGGGCGACCCGCGAGCAGTTCCGCCTGCTCAAGCGCTATCTCGATCATCGTCATCCCGGGGGCGGGATGACCGACATGGAAATCCGTGACTATGCCGGCATGGTCGATGCGAGCCCCGTCCACACAGCCGTGTTCGAGTATCGCAGCCGCGTTGACGTGAAACCCGGCAATGACGGCGTGCTGCAGGCCACAGCGCTCACCGACGTGCTGCGGGATGGGCTGTCGATGGTCTATTCCTTCTATCGGCCGGAGCTGGCCGAACGCAGCGTCGGCTCGTTCATGGTGCTGGACCATGTCCGCTTCGCCGCCGAACTCGGCCTGCCTTATGTCTATCTCGGCTACTGGGTGCGCGGGTCGGAGAAGATGGACTACAAGTCCGACTTCATGCCCCTTGAAGTGTTCGACGGGGAGACCTGGCGGCCGCTGCGCGAGGACGAGATCTAGCCGGTTTCGGCTTCCAGCCATGCAGCATACGCGGGCGCGATTGCGACAAGCTCCGTCGCGATGATGCACGGAACCTCGTAGGGATGCATGGCCTTAACGTGCGCACAGAGCCGCTCGAACAGGGACGCGCGCGTTTTTGCCAGCAGCGGGATCTCGTCAGCCTCCTCTACCGCGTCCTTCCAGCGATAGAGGCTGGTGACGCCGGCGCCGATATTGACGCATGCGGCCAGCCGCTCCTGCACCAGGCTGCGCGCGATCTGGCCGGCGCAGGCCCTGTCCGGGCAGGTGATCAGGACATCGATAAACTGCATGGCGGAGGCCTCAAGGCGCTGACGGGATAGGAATGGCGCCGCGACCATCGCTCACACCCATCGTGGAGCCAGTGTCCAGCCAACGTCGTCCGGCGAACGCCTCTTTGCGTCCCGTCTACAGGAAGAGCTCCAGTTGCACGTCGGCGCGCGCATAGGGCGACGGCACGGCCTCCTTCAACGGCTGAAACCCCGCCGCGTGATAGAGCCGGAGCGCAGGTCCCAGTGCCGAGTTGGTTTCGATGTAAATTCGCCGCATCCCCCTCTCGCGGGCGGTGGCGATTGCGGCATCCATCAGCATGCGGCCAGCCCCCTTGCCCTGCGCCGCGGGCCGGACGCCCATCTTGGCCAGCTCGACCTCCCTGTCGCCGATTACGATCAGTGAGACAACGCCAACAGGCTCATCGCCCTCGCAGGCGAGCAGGATCGCGCCGCCGGGATCGAGAATATGGGTGTGTGGATTGTTAAGGACCTCGCGATCCTTCGGCTCGACGGCGAAGAACCGCTCGATCCATTCAAGGTTGATGTCGCGAAAGGCCGCCTCATCGCCGGCCCGGAACGGGCGGACAGTAAGGCTCATCAGAACTTCACTTCCGGCGCGATATTGATCTGCGCGCGTTCGGCCTCGCCGACATCGAACATGTCGCGCTTCGTGAAGCCGGTGGAACCGGCGATCATGGAAGCGGGGAACTGCTCGATGGCCGTGTTGTAATCGTTCACGGCCGAATTGTAGAACCGGCGCGAGGCCGCAACCTTGTCTTCGATGGCGGAGAGCTCGGTCTGCAGTTGGACGAAGTTGGCGCTGGCCTTCAGGTCGGGATAGGCTTCGGCAAGCGCAAACAGCTTGCCCAGCGCGCCGCTCAGCGCACCCTCCGCCGCGCCCATCGCGGCCGGGCCTTGGGCAGCGGCCGCCGCGTTCCGCGCGGCGATCACAGCGTCAAGCGTCGATTTCTCGTGAGCTGCATACCCCTTCACCGTCTCGACAAGGTTGGGCACGAGCTCGCGGCGCAGCTTCAGCTGGATGTCGATGCCTGAGAAGGCCTCGTTTACAGTCTGCCGCTTGGCGACCAGACCGTTGTAGATCAGGATCGCCGCAAGGATGATGAGGGCGATGACGCCCAGCGCGATGTAGATCGGAAGCATTCCGCCGCCCCTTGTTTGACCGCCTGGCCGATTCCCGGCCGGGGCCACAACTTACAGCAAGGCCAGCGCGAATCCACAGCAAATCCGAGGTCTTTTGCCATCATGCGCGACCAACGGCTTGCTTGCGATAGGGCGCTGCGATCGTCCAAGATGCATGCGTGCGCGCTCGCGGCGTTCGCTGCACGGCGCAGGCTGAAAACGGGACCGGACCTACATGGCCAATGGATCGACAGCCATCGTCGTTGGCGCAGGCATTGGCGGCCTCGCCGCTGCGGCCGCCCTGTCGCCGCACCTCAAGGAAGTGCTGGTCGTCGATCGCGACACGCTTCCCGGCGCCGCTTCGCCGCGCCTGGGCGTCGGCCAGGGCGCACACACTCACCAGCTCCTCAAGGCGGGCGAACTTGCGCTGGAGCGGCTGCTCCCGGGGATCACGCGGCACTTCGTTGCTGCTGGCGCCGTTGAGATGACGGTGGGCCGTGATGTGAAAGTCTATGATTTCGGCGGCTGGATGGACGATTGCGATGCGGGTTTCACCGTCACAAGCCTGTCGCGCCCGGTCTATGAAAGCGTCTTGCGAACGCGTGTCGCCGCGCTCGGGAATGTTCGCTTCATGGCCGAATCGCCGGTCAGACGGTTCGTGGTCGAAGACGGCCGCTGCACAGGCGTTGAGCTCGAGGATGACGCGCGCCTGCGGGCAGACATCATTGTGGATTCGACCGGGCTGACAGCGCCGCTCCTGCAACAGCTCCGCGACGATGGTCACGCCGAGTTTCCGACGGAAGAAATACGCATCAATGTTGCCTACACAACCGGGCGCTTCCGTCGTCCAGAAAAGTGGCGCGACGAACAATTGGGTTTCTTCATCCTGCCCTCGCCGCCGGATACCCATTTCGGCCTGATGCTGCCCATCGAGGACGCACAGTGGATCCTGTCTCTTGGTCGCAGAGGCGGCGCCGTCCCGCCGCGAGATCCGCAGGGTTTCAAGGACTACGCGATGGGGCTGGTACAGCCGCAAGTGTATGAGCGGATCAAGGATGCAGAGGTCGTGGGCGAGCTGCGCACCTTCCGCAAGCCGGCCGCGACACGCCACCGCATCTGGGAAGCAACAAAGTGGCCGAAGCGCCTGATCCCTGTTGGCGATGCGATGAGCAGTGTGAACCCCACCTACGGCCAGGGCATGACGGTTGCTGCCTGCGAGGCGGAGGCGCTGGAGGCCCTCCTTGCTGACGCGACGCCGCCGGACGATCTTGCCCACCGCTATCTGCCGATGGCCGGCCAGATCTCGGACCGCGCATGGAGCCTGTCGATCAATTCGGACTACGTCTATCCCGAGACCGAGGGTGAGCGCCCCGCCAACTTCGCGATGAGCCGCGCTCTGGCCGCCACGTTGCGGAAACTGGCGGACGAGGACCTGGAGTTCCGGCGGCTGCGCTATCGCCTCGTCCACATGATTGAAAGCGCCGATGCGCTGCGCTCAGGCCCCCTTGCGGTTCGGTTCTTCACAGCGTTGCAAGGTTCGATGGCATGACGCCGGCTGATGCATGCGGGGCGCTCCGGCCCGGCGCGGCAGCCGACATCTTCCGCCTGCAGGAGATCGAGCGCGACGCCGCCACGCTCTTCCGCGACTGGCCTGGCATTGACGCGAATGCGCTGACATCGGTCATTGCACTGGCCGATCATCTCCGCTCGATCGAGCAGGGACTGTCGATCGTGGTTGAGGCGGATGAGCGGATCGTGGGGTTCGCCATTGGCGAGATGCAGGGACCTGACGCTTACCTTCGCGAGCTCGACGTGGCGCGCGCGCATCAGAAGCGCGGCTTCGGGGCGCGACTGGTCGAGGCGTTCGCGACTGCGGCCCGCGCGAAGGGCGCCCGCCACATCTATCTCGCCACCTTCCGTACGCCGCCCTGGAACGCGCCGTTCTACGCGCGCCTCGGCTTCAGGGAGGTTGCGCACGCGGACTACCTGCCCTGGATGAGCGAGCTTGAAGCCTCCCAGGCAACCTTCCTCGACCTGTCGACGCGCGTCTTCATGCGGCGGGACTGATCAGTTGGCGCGCTCACTGAGTGTGCGCAGCGCTTCCTCGTGCGTCTCCCGGCTGATCGCATAGGGGAGGATCGACAGGATCATCAGGAAACGCAGCAGGCAGATGGCCGGCAGGTACCACCAGCCCAGCGTCTGCAGGGCAGTGTCGGGAACCTGATCGGGCGCGACCCCGGAGGGAAACTGCGCCATGGTGAGCAGCAGCGCAGCGGCCATCACGCCGAGCCCCGCCGTGACCTTCATGATGAAGGTGTTGGCGGCGAAGAACACGCCTTCCGACCGCCGGCCCGTGCGGACCTCGCTCTGTTCCACCAGATCGGAAATCATCGACACCAGCAGGACCTGCAGGCAGACCGCAAGGACGACATCGACCTGCCCCTGGATCATGACAACCCAGAAGGCGGCGTCCGAGCCCGGCGCGACGACCCCCGTGAGGCGCAGGAGGATGCCGATCGGGAAGGTCAGCAGCCCAAGCACGCCAACAATGATGATCCCGCGCTTCTTTCCGACTGCGCGCGTCAGCACGGGCGCTAGCGCGGCGCCGATCGCGGCGGAAAGGAAGATCACCAGCGTGATGATGGCGATCTGCTGCGGCTGGAAGCCCCAGAAGAAGGTGGTCATGAAGGTGGACAGCGTCTGTCCCAGGCCGAGCGTCGTACTGGCGATGATCGATGTCAGGAAGATTGCGCCCATCGATCTGTTGAGCAGTGTCTCGAAGATTTCCCGAAACACTGCGACCAGAGTCAGCCTGCGCTGCGGCGGCGCTGTGAGCCGCGGGATCTGCCCATGCGTGCCAAGCGAGGAGACCATGATCGCCGTGAAGATCACGCTGGCCGCCACCCAGGCATAGACGACATAGGCATCTGGATTGAATTGTCCGTTCGGAATCGCCGGCGTGGTGAAGGCCGGAAACAGGAAGAAGAACATCATCACCGTCATGGCGTTGCCGCCCGTCCAGCCGAAGAAATTGCGCCATGACAGGAGGGTCGACCGTTCGGCGTAGTCGCGCGTGAGTTCCGGCGCGAGCGCGGCGCTCGGCGTCTCGAAAAAGGTGATCGCCGTGCGCGTCGCGACGGCCGTCGCGAGCAGATACCAGAACAGCGCGCCATGATCCCAATCGCGCGGCGGCGTCCACAGGAGGAAGAACGATATCGCGACCGGAATTGCGGAGGCGTACATAAAGGGATGCCGCCGGCCCCATTTCGAGCGGAAATTGTCGGACCAGTAGCCCACGATCGGATCAGAGATAGCATCGAGCACAAGGGCGAGCGTCAGCGCCTGCCCGACGAGCGGGGCAGGCATACCGATGACCTGCGTGTAGTACATCAGGAGGAAGATCTGGAGCCCGGCGTCCTTGATGCCGAAAGCAGCCGAGCCGAAGCCGTAGGCGAGCTTTGCGCCCAGCGATGGCGATTGCGATGCGATGACGCCCTCCCCGGCTTTCGGCGAGGGTAGGCAAGGCGACAGGCGCCGGCAACCGGCGCCTTTGCGTCAGGGTCAGAGAATCTTCCGATCGGCAAGCACTAGGGTCGTCGTCGGTGTAATTGCATCGTATATACAAGCCATGAAGGTTTCTCTCGTGAAGATCGGCAACTCTCGCGGCGTCCGCCTTCCTAAAGCCGTGCTTGAGCAATGCGGCTTCGGCGACATGGTGGAGATGACGGTGCAAAGCGGCAAGGTCGTTCTGGGCAAGCCGGAAAGGCAAGCGCGGGAAGGGTGGGCCGCGGCTTTCGCGGCCGCCGACACCTCCCCCACCGACGAAGATCGCGAATGGCTCGAAGCCGACCTTGGCGAGACGTGGGACGATGAAGCGCCAAAACGCTTCGAGGGATAGGCCGTCGATTTCAACTCCGTCGTCGGCTCAGAAGGCGGCGCCACTCCCGCCTGCCGAGGGCAAGGAGATATCTGAGATGGTCATGCTTTAGCTACCCGCCTGAGAACTTCCCGTTCTTGTTGAAACCGCGTGGGGCAAGCCGGCCGGATTGGGCGCGTTTGCCGATCCAGTTCTTCCAGTCGTCTGCGGACTGCTGGCGGCCGGCCGTGTCGGTCCAGGTCAGGCCGTCGGCGCGGTTGAAGGTCTTGAGGTCGAGCAGACCACCATCCCCATAGGACTGGATCTTGACGCCCTTGCCGCGCGTCATCTCAGGGAGTTCATCCGTCTTGAAGATCACGAGCTTGCGGTTCTTGCCGATCGCGGCGGTAAGGTCGCCCTCGATCTTCACACAGGCCGCAAGCTTCTCCTTCGGTCCGACATTGAGAATGATCTTGCCCTTGCGCGTGGACGAGATCAGTTCGGCGTCCTGCACGATGAAGCCGTAGCCGCGGCTGGACGCCACGATGCGCCGGGCCTTCGCGTCCGGGATCAGCATCGCGACAATCGTCTCGGACTCTGGCACTTCAAGATTGAGACGGATCGGCTCGCCATGGCCGCGGCCGCCCGGCAGCCTGTCGGCGCCGATGGTGAAGGCGCGCCCGCCCGACGCCATCAGGATCACCTTGTCGGTTGTCTGGCATTCGAGCGACAGGGCGAGGCCATCGCCTTCCTTGAACTTGAGGTCGTCGAGCTTCTGGTTGTGGCCCTTGAGCGCACGGATCCAGCCCATGCTGGACAGCACCACCGTCACGGGCTCCTTGACGATCAGGGCTTCCAGCGCTGCTTCGGTGTCGATCTCTTTCGCCTCGCCGAAGTTGGAGCGGCGCTTGCCGAGGCTCTTGCCGGGATCGAAGATTTCGCGCGCGGCCTTGAGCTGGCGCTTGACTTCGGTCCATTGCCTGCCGGTCGAGTTGAGAAGCTGTTCAATCTCGCGCTTCTCCTCCGACAGCTCCTTGTGCTCGCGCCGGATTTCGATCTCTTCGAGCTTGCGCAGCGCGCGAAGACGCATGTTGAGGATGGCTTCCACCTGCAGCTCGCTCAGGCGGAACTTCTTCATCATCACGGACTTGGGATCATCCTCGTAGCGGATGATCCGGATCACCTCGTCAATGTTGAGATAAGCCTTGAGCAGGCCGTCGAGGATTTCGAGGCGGTTCTCGATCTTCTTGAGCCGGTGCTGTGCACGCCGCACGATCACTTCGCGTCGATGGTCGAGATAGCAGTTCAGGAGCTCGCGCAGGCCCATGACCTTGGGCACGCCATGATCCAGCACGTTCATGTTGACCGGGAATCGCGTCTCGAGTTCGCACTGGCGGAACAGGCTGGCCATCAGGACATCTGCCTCGATGGCGCGCGACTTCGGCGTCAGCACGATGCGGACGTCCTCGGTCGATTCATCCATTGCGTCCTCGAGCATCGGGGCCTTCTTGGTCTCGATCAACTCGGCGATGCGCTCCATCAGCTTTGATTTCTGAACCTGGTAGGGGATCTCGGTGACGATGATGCGCCACATGCCGCGGCCGAGGTCTTCCTTGCGCCAGCGCGCCTGCACGCGAACGCCGCCCCGCCCGGTGGCGTAGACCTCGCGCAGGCCTTCCTTTGTCTCAACGATCACGCCGCCGGTCGGGAAGTCCGGGCCCTGGACGATCTTCATCAGATCATCGACATTCGCCTTGGGGTGATCGAGCAGATGGATCGCCGCATCGATGCACTCGGCCGGATTGTGCGGCGGGATCGACGTCGCCATGCCAACAGCGATGCCGGATGAGCCGTTGACCAGCAGATTCGGAAAGCCCGCGGCCAGGACCACGGGCTCCTTATGCGTGCCGTCATAGGTTTCCTTGAAGTCGACAGCGTCGTCGTCGAGCCCCTCGAGCAACAGCATCGCCGCGGGCGTCAGCTTGGCTTCGGTGTAGCGGAAGGCCGCTGGCGCATCGCCGTCGATATTGCCGAAATTGCCCTGTCCGTCGACGAGCGGCGCGCGCGTCGCGAACGACTGCGCAAGGCGCACCATCGCGTCGTAGATCGACTGGTCGCCATGCGGGTGATACTTGCCGATCACCTCGCCGACCACGGTGGCCGACTTGCGATGGCCGACGCTCGGATTGAGACCGAGCTGAATCATCGAATAGAGCACGCGCCGGTGCACCGGCTTCAGCCCATCGCGCGCATCGGGCAACGCGCGGGCCGTGATCGTTGACAGCGCATAGGCGAGGTAACGCTTCGACAGCGCCTCGTTCATCGGCTCCTCGATGATGTCCCCGCCATTGTCCGGCGGATCGATCGTGTTCTTCGCCATGTCCTGCCCGTTTCGAATCAGACCGCCGACACTCGCCCTGCCCGCTCCAGGCGGTCAATCATCAGGTGACGCGCTTCGGGGACCGGCTTGTTGAGATCGGAGAACAGACGCTCCGACAGGAAATGCCCGGTTAACCGGAAGCCCGCGCGGATATCCACAGGCGTTGCCGGGGCCCGGCTGTCGATCAGGAATTGTGGCAAGGGCAGCAGCCGCGCGAGATAGTCTCCAGCTTCCGATCCGCGCACGGCCCGGCCTGATTTCGGGCTCACATGCGTAAGGCCGTCATTGGCGCCGGAGACAGCACAGGTCTCCAGGTCGAGCCCGTAACCGAGCATGGCCAGAAGACCGAGTTCCCAGCGCACGAACAATGCCGGCCAGATGTCGTCATCGCCCAGCGTATCGAGCAGCGTTTCGGCGGCGTCATAGAGCGCCGGCTTCGCCTCGCCTTCCGGCAGGGCCGCGGCGAGCAGATCAGCGAGCGCCGAAAGGCCCGCCAGCGCTTCGCCGCTTGCCATGTGGACAGCGGCACGCTCGATCTCTGTTTCGGCAGTGAAGAAGCCAAGGCCGTCGTCCGACTTCGCCTTCCAGGTCAGAGCCAGCGTGTTGCCCGGCTGCATGGGCGCGCGTTTCTTCTGGCTAGCCCCGCCATAGATCATGCCGCGACGCCGACCATGCGCGCGCGCGAACACTTCGAGGATCGCTCCGGTCTCGCCGAAACGCCTCAAGCCCAGCGAGATCGCCCGGTCGCTCCATTCCGCCATGAAGGAGGCATAGGCCGATGCGATGGGAAGGCAAGCCGCCGACATAATCCTTAGCCTGTTGACCGACACGCATCGCTGTCCCACATGCCGCAAAGGCAGATCGCCCTTCCCCAACTCCGGCTACGACGTGCCGCAGCATGGGGGACGGCCCGGCCATTCACAGGAGAGCCGCATGGCCTGGATGTATCTTGCGGTGGCCGGCATTCTTGAAGTCGTGTGGGCCTACATGATGAAGGTGTCGGAGGGCTTCTCGAAGCCGGTCGAGAGCACGATCACCATCGTGGCGATGATCGGCAGTTTCTGGCTCCTGTCGCTGGCGATGAAGGAGCTTCCGCTGGGAACGGCTTATGCGATCTGGACCGGCATCGGCGCGGTAGGCGCCTTTATCCTCGGCATCGTTCTGCTGGGCGATGCTGCAACGCCGATGCGTATCGGTTCAGCTCTCCTGATCGTCGCGGGGATGATCGGGCTGAGGCTGGCGGCTGAGACGTAGTCTGGCCTGCGGCAGCTAGCGCAGCACGTACTCGATCTTCGAGCCCTGCGCCTCGAAGGCCGTCTTCACCCAGCGGCCTTGCGCATCGTACCAGAAGCTGGCGTCGAGATCAGAGTCGACGTCATAGCGCCGCGCATCGATCATGCGGCCACCCGCCTTGATCGTCTCGATACCGCGATCCGTGACCTTCATTGGCAGCTTCTCGCCCGTCTCGGTGGAGAAAAGGAAGCCCTGCCGCATCTGGTCCTCGTTCCAGTGGGTCGACGGGATGAGGGGTGAGGTCAGCAGGCCCTTGAACTTTTCGCCCTTGACGTTGAAACCGCCCTCGACCGCTTCGACCGACAAGGTCTTCCACTTGCCGCCCGTCTTGGTGCGCGAGCCGATCCAGACCAGGCGGTTGGCGGAATACTTCTCGGTCACGTCATGAAGATGCTCGAACAGGGTGATGGGTCCGAGTGTCACGCGCAATTCGACGTCGGTATCGACCGTCAGGGTGTCGCCTTCGCGATCGAATTTGAGGATATGAGTGCCGAACTTGCCACCATCGCGCAGGACATCGAATTCGAGACGAGCGCCGTCGGCGGGCGTCCAGGGCGAAGCCTGAGCCGGCAGCGGGGCCAGAACCATCAGCAAAGCCAGCGCTAACCACTTCATCATGGGGCCTTTCATCTTGGGCTGTTACGCGTTCATTCCCCGACCGGATCAGGGGCATGCTGTTGATCCGGCCTTGCAATCTCCCTAGGTGATAGAGCACTCCGGAACGGTCCGGACCCTGATGGGGCGAGCGATGCGGATCTACGCCAACGTAATCGAGGCCATCGGCCGGACACCCCTTATCAAGCTTCGGCGCGCCTCGGAACTCAGCGGGGCGGACATCTATGGCAAGGCAGAGTTCCTCAATCCGGGTCAGTCCGTGAAGGATCGCGCCGCTCTCGGGATGATTCGGGACGCCGAACGCTCAGGCCGCCTGAAGCCAGGCGGCGTCATTGTCGAGGGAACAGCGGGCAACACCGGCATCGGTCTCGCGGTCGTGGGGAATGCGCTGGGCTATCGCACCGTGATCGTGATGCCGCGCACACAGAGCCAGGAAAAGAAGGATGCCGTGCGCAGCCTCGGCGCGAAACTCGTCGAGGTCGATGCAGTCCCCTACGCCAATTCCAATCACTATGTGAAGTATTCGGCTCGGCTCGCAGAGGAGATGGCCAGGACCGAACCTTTGGGGGCCGTGTGGGCCAACCAGTTCGACAATGTCGCCAACCGCCATGCGCATTACGAAACCACGGGCCCGGAGATCTGGGAACAGACCGGGGGCAAGGTCGACGGCTTCATCTGTGCGGTCGGCTCGGGCGGCACGCTCGGCGGCGTCTCCATGGCGCTCAAGGAGCGCAATCGTAACATCCAGATCGGTCTGGCCGACCCCGGCGGCGCCTCGCTCTTTTCCTACTACAAGACCGGCGAACTGAAGTCTGAAGGCACCTCGATCACCGAGGGCATCGGCCAGTCGCGCATCACCGCCAATCTCGAAGGGGTCGAGGTCGACGACGCCTGGCGGATCAATGATGCGGACGCGCTGCGCATCGTGTTTGACCTTTCCGTGCAGGAAGGGATGTGCCTGGGAGGATCGTCCGGCATCAACATCGCCGGCGCTATCGAACTGGGGCGCAAGCTCGGACCAGGCTCGACCGTTGTTACGATCCTCTGCGATTATGGCAACCGCTATCTGTCGAAGCTCTACAACGCCGCGTTTCTCAAGGAGAAAGGCCTGCCAACCCCGTCCTGGTATGAAGACTAGCCCGCGAGGAAATTAACCGAACAGGCGAGTGGCGATGTAGCCGATGCCCGACCAGAAGGCGGCGCAGAACACCACAACCGCAAGCGTCACCTTCCAGCGCGGCCAGCGCGGTTCAAACGCCTCGTCCTGAGCCTCACGGCGGATGTGCGACGGGGCGGCAGTGCGCCAGATCGACGTGTCTTCGGATAAGGCCAACTATAGCTCCAGCAAATTCGACCCGACTCGCAGGAATCCATGCGTGGTCAGATTAACTGCCTACAATTGGGGGGGCTGCTTAAGAATTCTTCAAGCCGGGCAAAGCAGGAAGTTCGCTGATCGCGCCGTCAGAATTCCACGGAAAAATCTGAAGATGCCGCGTCAGCGTGAAAGCGCTGTAATCGCGCCAAATTCTGCCGCAGCGCGGCGTGTCAGTAAGCGCCCTGGCCCAGAAGCACCACAGGGATGGCGAGCGCGATGATCTTCACATCCTTCCAGATCGACCAGGTCTTCACGTATTCGACATCGAGCGCGACGCGTTCGGGATAACTCAGCCGGTTGCGGCCCTTCACCTGCCACAGGCCAAGTACGCCGAGGCGAACCGCGGCATAGAAGGGAAAATCGGAGCCATAGCGGTGCAGTTCGCCTGCCGTCACCGGCCGCGGACCGATGAGGGACATTTCGCCTCGCAGGATGTTCACCAGCTGCGGGAGCTCATCGAGGCTGGTCTTGCGCAGGATGCGCCCGACAAGCGTCACGCGCGGGTCGCAGCGCAGCTTCTGGTAGCGCTCCCACTCGTCGCGGGCGGCCGGGTTCTCCGACAGCAGTTCGGCCAGGCGCTGTTCGGCGTCCATCCGCATCGAGCGGAACTTCAGCACCATGAACTGCTCGCCGCCGCGCCCCACCCGAAGCTGGCGGAACAGGGCCGGACCCGGATCGAAAATCCGGATCGCCAGATAGATCGTGAGCAGCATCGGGGCGAGAAAGATGACAAGCGGAAAGGCGATGGCGACATCCATCGCGCGCTTGAGGCCGCTGGTCTGCACGCGATAGCTGGTTCCGGCGGGGGGGCGCATCGCCCCAGACGTCGAACCGGCCGGCGTTGAGGCCGCCGCCTTTTTCCATAATTCTACCCTCAGCCGGATATTCCCTCCTGCCATCGCAATCCCCGGACCAGCACGGCGCGGCAAACGACCCCGGACGGCCTGACGGCCAAACCCTCACTGCAGAAACTGCGTCAACCGTCCTGACGGTCTCATTTTCGCGATCGGAGCGAGTTTGGTGGCCGCCCTGCGCGCCCAGACAGGTAAGGCGCGCGCGTTAGCCATGTTGCCGGGCTTTGCGTACCCAGGTTAACAGGGTGCGCGCGAGGCTTACGATCGGAAATCCCAAGCAGGACGGCCAAGACCACAGCCAACCTGTTGCGTTTCCGAACAGGGCTATGGAACCGTCATAAACCACACTAGGACAACGGTGGATCTGCGCATTAACGCTTCAAGCCGTTCGCCGGACGCCCAGCGAGGAAGCTTTTCGCCTTCCTGGCGCCATTGAGTTGACCTGCTCGCCTTGCCGGAGGCGACGGCTCTGGCTAGGTGGGTCCGGTCAGTTACCCGAACATGGAGCCGGCCCAGGATGGTCGCGCCTTTCACACCGGAAAAGCCGGTCATTTCGGCCGCGTGGCTGAAATCCCACCTGAACGCGCCGGATGTGCGCGTCCTTGACTGCTCCTGGTTCATGCCCGGTTCGCCGCAGACCGGAAAACAGGCCTATGACAACCACCACATTCCCGGCGCGCGCCATTTCGACATCGACGATATAGCCGATACGACGCTCGACCTGCCCCACATGCTGGCACCACCGGAAAAGTTCTCCTCGCGGGTCCGCCGCCTGGGGCTTGGCGATGGCCATCGCATCATCTGCTATGACCAGAACGGTTTCCTCGCTTCAGCCCGTGTCTGGTGGATGTTCCGTACGATGGGGCATGCCGACGTCGCGGTGCTTGACGGCGGCTTCAACGCCTGGCGTGAAGCCGGAGGCGCAGTCGAAGACCTGCCGCCGCACGTCATGGCTGATCGCCACTTCACGGTGCGGCCGCGGCAGGACCTTGTGCGCAGTCTCGAGCAGATGAAGGACCTGGTTGGCGGGGCCGCGCAGGTGGTTGATGCCCGTTCCGGCCCCCGCTTCCGCGGCGAGATTGAGGAGCCGCGCCCCGGCCTTCGGCGCGGCCACATGCCCGGCGCGCTTAACGTTTACTATGGCGACCTGATTGGGGCCGACGGACGTCTCAAGCCCGAGCCGGAGATGCGCGCGATCTTTGAGAAGGCGGGCGTCGATCTCGCACGACCCATCGTCAACACCTGCGGCTCGGGAGTGACAGCGGCCATTCTCGCCCTCGCCCAGTCGATGCTCGGGCGTGACGATGCAGCCGTCTATGACGGCTCATGGGCCGAATGGGGTGCGCCCAAGAGCGGCGGCGCAGTCGAAACGGGCTGAGCCATGGGCGGAAGAGGCAAGTCGGGCAGACCACGCGGCCTTAGCACGCGCCTCTCCCACGCCGCACGCGATCGCAAGCTTACACAGGGCGGCGTCAATCCCGTCGTGCAAAAGGCCTCGACCGTCATCGTCGAAAGCGCTTCGAAACTGTTCGAACCTGGCGGCTGGACCTATGGTCGCCACGGCACCGCCACACACGAAGCTCTGCGCCAGGCGCTCTGCGAAATCGAAGGCGCCCGGCACTGTGTGCTCGCGCCGTCGGGCTTGATGGCCTGCATTCTTCCCTTCCTCGCCTACGCCGGCGCCGGTGGACATGTGCTGGTCAGTGATAATGTCTACGGTCCCACGCGGCGCTTCGTCGACAGGATGCTTCCTCGCTGGGACTGCCGCGCGACTTACTTCGATCCGCTCATCGGCGCCGGCATCGCTGGCCTGATGAGGCCCGAGACAAAGCTCGTCTTTCTCGAAAGCCCGGGATCCATGACGTTCGAGATCGCCGATGCACCCGCGATCGCGGCGGCCGCGCGGGCGACGAACGCAGTGTCGGTGATGGACAATACGTGGAGCGCAGGCGTCTACCACAAGCCGCTCGATCTCGGCTTCGATCTCTCGGTGCAGGCCAACACCAAGTATGTGAGCGGCGGCGCCGATATTCTCAACGGCGCGATTCATCTGAATGACGACCGGCTGCTCGGACCGCTCAAGGACACGGTCGCCGATCTCGGCGTCAATGTCGCGCCAGATGATGCCTACGCCATCCTGCGGGGGGCACGTTCACTTGCGACACGCATGGCGCACCATCAGGCGGCGGGGCTCGAGGTCGCGCGGTGGCTCGATGGGCATCCGGCGATCTTGCGCGTGCTTCACCCTGCCCTCGAACATGACCCGGGGCACGAGCTGTGGAAGCGCGACTTCACCGGCGCATCCGGCCTGTTCAGCATCGTGCTGAAGCCGACACCGACAGCGAAAGTCCACGCTTTCCTCGACGCTCTGGAACTCTTCGGCCTCGGGTTTTCATATGGCGGGTTCGAGAGCCTCGCCATCCATTGCGACCCGCAGCTCAAGCGCACAGCGACAGAGCCCCGGTTTGGCGGGCCGCTGATCCGGCTGTCTGTCGGCCTCGAAAACCCGGCCGATCTCATCGCCGATCTCGACCAGGCGCTCGCTCAGGCGTCCTGATAATACTTTGCATAGGCGCTGTGACTGGCCGACGTGTAGGCGTGATGGCCCTTCTTGCGCAGGTCGACAAAGGTCAGCACGACGCCGGCCACATTGGCATGGAAGTCGCGCAGGATTTTCATCGTGTCGCGCAGCGTGTTGCGCTGCGTCTTCCGCCAACGCGTGGCGACGACAACCTGGTCCACCTTCGAGACCACGACGCGCGCTTCCGCCATCAGAAGCAGCGGGCCGGTGTCGATCACGATCAGATCGTAGGTCTGCTGCAGCTGCAACAGCAACGCATCGAAGGCGCGGCTGCCGAACACGTCACGCGGCGTGTGCTTGCGGTCCGACAGCGGCATAATGTGCAGGCCGGTCTTCTCGTCGGTCTTGATCACATCGGCAAGGCTCGCCTCGCCGAACAGGTATTCGAGGAGGCCTGCCTCAGAGGAGACGCCCGATGTCTCAGTCAGCTGGCGCAGACGGATGTCGCCATCGATCACAATGGTCTTCGTGCCCGACATGGACGCCATGCGGCCGAGGCAGAACGTCATGCGCGTTTTGCCCTCGCTCGGCAGAGACGACACCACCGCCACGGTCTTCGCGGCCTTGTCGATGTCGGCAAACATGATCGAGGCGCGCAGGTGCCGGAATGCTTCGGCAAAGCCCGAGTGTGGCTTTTCGACAAGATAGTCGCCCGGCCTGACGCGCGTCTTCGAGAACGACGTCGCCGGCGGCAGAAGCGGGATCTGGCCGATATAGGGAACGCCCGACACTTGCTCCACTTCCTCGGGCGAGGACATGCAGTTGTCGAGCAGCTCCAGAAGGAGGCCGACGAGCCCCGCCAGGGCAAGACCCAGCATGAAGCCCAGCATCAGGTTGAGATTGGTGTTGGGGAAACTTGGCCCGCCGGGCACGGGGGCATAGCTGTCAACGACAGCATCGGCTTCCGTAATGCCCTTGAGCTCGCTCGTTTCCTTGAAACGATTGTTGAACTCCTCGAACAGCGTGCGCGTCGCCGTGGCGTCGCGGGAGGAAGTCTGATATTTCGACCAGGCGCTACTTTACCGGCAGCAGGCGGCGGAGGGATCGGCCGGATTGTGATCCTTGGGCTTGCGGTTCATCGAACCGGCGACGTTTGGTGGAGAAACAAGGCCCGGGAAGCGCGCGCTTCCCGGGCCTTTTCATCGTCACGTCGGAGGAGAGTAGCGTGTGACGATCAGCTCGCCGTGGCCGCGGCCTCAGCCTGGCCGGCGTCCTTGTTCCACTTGTAGATGCGGCGGATGCTGCAGGATCCCTCGTTGAAGCGCGAGTCGGTCACCAGCGTGTCGCCGCGCGACAGGCAGGAGCTGCCGCCGCGCGAGATCAGCCCGATCTTCAGGAAAGCGTCGCGCGGCTGGCACGTGCCAATCAGGTCAAGCTTGTACTCATCGCGGACATTGGCCTCGACAATAACCGAGCGGTTGTCGAGTTCCCGCCAGTTCCGGATCTGCTGGGTGAAGCAGATATTGTTCACTTCCTCGCCCTGCCGCGGGTCAGGCTTGGCTTCGGCGACTTCGGCCGGAGGCGATGCGCAGGCCGCCAGCATCACGGCGACGGCGGCGACCAGACCAGTTTTGGTGATCATCATGTCAATCCTTCATGACGGACCGTCAGGTTCTGCCCATCTGCCTGAACGGCGGGTGAACGGACCCTCTAGCCCGGATTTCTCAAACATAGGAGGTGCATCGGGGCGCGAACTCTGAGATTTTCGTTTTGCAACAAAGTCAAAGCGCAGAGCGAAAGGCCACCCCGATGCAGACAGAGTGTAGCTCCGATTT
>Ga0172373_10000887_pt1 | contig 49097 bp, 50 predicted proteins | sample Lak10m_2_FD_114546 | JGI IMG/M metagenome (GOLD analysis project Ga0172373, IMG submission 114546) | Freshwater microbial communities from Kabuno Bay, South-Kivu, Congo - kab_092012_10m | ecosystem: Environmental > Aquatic > Freshwater > Lake | place: Democratic Republic of the Congo... | reverse complement strand
TATTTTAATACACTATTACGACGCCTGATTTGTGACTCCACTTTTAGACACCATTGATTTTCCTCAGCAATTACGACATCTGGAACGTAAGCAGCTCGCTCAATTAGCGCAGGAACTGCGTCTGTTTTTAGTAGATAGCGTTGCAAAAACAGGCGGACATCTAGCCTCTAACCTGGGCGTAGTTGAACTCACCATTGCATTGCACTATGTGTTCAACACCCCTGATGACAAATTGGTGTGGGATGTCGGTCATCAAACCTATCCACATAAGATACTGACCGGGCGCCGGAATAGAATGGACACCTTACGTAATCCGCAAGGCATCGCGGGCTTTCCTCGTCGCGCAGAAAGTGAATATGACACCTTTGGCACAGGCCACTCCAGCACGTCCATCTCTGCCGCACTCGGCATGGCCGTTGCCGCAAAAAGAACTGGCAGCGACAGGCGTGCAGTAGCCATTATCGGTGATGGCGCAATGACGGCAGGTATGGCGTTTGAAGCATTGAACAATGCCGGGGATATGGATGCCAATCTACTGGTAGTGCTCAACGACAACGACATGAGCATTTCAAATAACGTTGGCGCACTGAACAACTACCTGACCAAATTGCTCACCAGCCGCTTTTATAACAAAGTGCGGTCATCGGGTAAAAAGGTATTGTCTGCCATGCCGCCGATGATGGAATTCGCCAAGCGTGCTGAAGAGCATGTCAAAGGCATGGTCACACCTGGCACATTATTCGAGGAGTTCGGCTTCAACTATATTGGCCCGATTGACGGCCACGATCTCGACACATTAATCGACACACTACATAACATCAAACAACTGGATGGCCCGCAGTTTTTGCATATTGTGACGCAAAAAGGCAAAGGTTTTGAGCCTGCTGAGGATGACCCGAACAAATTCCACGGCGTAGGAAAGTTTGACCCCTGTAATGGTAACGCACTCCATGCCAAATCACAGAAAACATACACAGAAGTATTCGGTGAGTGGCTGGTGGATATGGCTGCGGCTGATAGTCGCCTGATTGGCATTACCCCTGCGATGTGCGATGGTTCCGGCCTGAACGATTTTGCAAAGACCTATCCAGACCGCTATTTTGACGTAGGCATCGCCGAACAGCACGCACTGACTTTTGCTGCCGGCATGGCATGTGATGGTTTGAAACCCGTGGTAGCGATTTACAGCACCTTTCTGCAGCGTGCATATGACCAGCTTATTCACGACATCGCCCTGCAGAATCTACCCGTATTATTGGCAATCGACCGAGCAGGATTAGTCGGCGCGGACGGCCCAACCCATGCGGGCAGCTTTGACCTGACCTATCTGCGCTGTATTCCCAATGTCGTCATCATGGCACCAAGTGACGAAAATGAGTGCAGGCAAATGCTCACCACAGGCTTCCAGTACAACGGTGTTGCAGCAGTACGCTACCCCCGCGGTAGCGGCACTGGTGCAACAATAGCGCCTAAACTTGACGCAATAGAAATTGGTAAAGGTGTAATCGCGCGTAATGGCAAACGAATTGCCATATTAGCCTTCGGCTCAATGCTGACGCCTGCATTAGAGGTATCTAACGCACTTGACGCAACCGTCGCCAATATGCGTTTTGTAAAACCTATCGATGTTGCACTAATTGAAAAACTGGCACAGGAACATGAGGCACTCGTCACAGTTGAAGAAAACTGCATCATGGGTGGTGCAGGCTCCGCCGTCATGGAAGCATTACAGTCAATACAGGCAAATATCAGCCACCCAATCAAGACATTATGCCTAGGCTTACCTGACCAGTTCATTGAACATGGAGTGCACGAAACCATGCTGGCAGAATGTGGTCTAGATGCTGAGGGTATTGCATCAGCAATTGCGAAGCTAATATCCTAGTGTTATACTCAACTATTATTTAAAAGCAATCAAAGTGGAAATCACATGAGCCAAACAAACTCAGCAGGCCCAATTGAAGATGTGCAGAATACAGTCGATACGCGTCATCTGGCCATCGACAAAGTAGGAATTAAAGCGATTCGCCACCCGATTATTGTCAAAGACAAATCAGGCGGTGAACAACATACGGTGGCAGTATTTAACATGTATGTGCATCTGCCTCAGCACTTCAAAGGCACGCACATGTCACGCTTTGTTGAAATCCTCAACATGAATGAACATGCGATTTCAATCGAATCATTCGAAACTATCCTGCGCGAAATGGTCACCCGTCTTGAAGCTGAATCCGGTCACGTTGAAATGACGTTTCCTTACTTCGTCAATAAAGCAGCGCCTATCTCAGGCGTAAAGAGCCTGCTGGATTACGAAGTAACTTTCATCGGCGCCATCAATCGGGGCAAATACGAGATCACAGTGAAAGTATTGGTTCCGGTCACCAGCCTATGTCCCTGCAGTAAAAAAATATCCGACTATGGTGCGCACAACCAGCGATCCCATGTCACAGTTACTGCACTGATTAGCGAATTTATCTGGATCGAGGACATCATCAATCTGGTTGAGAAACAAGCTTCATGCGAACTTTATGGATTACTCAAACGCCCGGACGAAAAATTCGTGACTGAGCGCGCTTATGACAATCCGAAATTTGTTGAAGACATGGTGCGCGATGTTGCCGCTCAGCTCAATGCAGAGAAACGCATCGTGGCCTACACTGTCGAATCAGAAAACTTTGAATCCATTCATAACCACTCAGCGTATGCATTGATAGAAAAAGACAAACGTAAATAAGACCGGTGACCTGCCAACAAGTAGGGCACCCTGCAAAAAAGAAGCCCCGCCAAATTTGACGGGGCTTTTGTTTTAATAACGCATCAATCCCGATTAATATTTTTTGGTCAGCGTCATCGCGATATCCTGCCGTTTCATATCCAGCCGATTCAAAGCACTCATCCCCAGCAGTACAACTGAAGGAGAGCCTCCTTCAACTACGCTGCCTTCAACCTGATTCAGCGTAATACCACCAATTTTAAGGCTGGCAATCGTCACCCGGTAGGCGGTCACTACACCATTCGCAGTGCCAACCAAAACCGGCTCGCCTTTTTTATAATCAATTTTTGCAAATTTGGCATCACCGCTATTCAATGCCACCGTAGTTGCACCAGTGTCCAGTAAAAACTTCAATGATGCTCCGTTGATCTGGCATTCCGACACAAAATGCCCTTGTGCATTTGCATACAAAGTCACACTAGGGCTACTATTAGCGCCGGCACCACCAACAGATGCTGCCTGCCCCATTCCCAACTGTCTGGTTTTTCCTTCAATCTGAAAAGTGGCAGTCTGACTATTGGCACTTAACAGCTTAACACCATCGCTAGACTGCCCTACTGACAACGTCTTAGGCTTACCATCATTGATGATGACAACGGCTTTGTTGTTAAACAATCCGACCACATTCACTTGTGTATCAGCTAGTGCTCGCGTTGCAAAAAATACGCTGGCTGACAGCATCAACATTGCAAATAGTTTTGACTGTACCCTCATCGAAACATCCCTTGAGTGATTTGCACATTACTTTTCAGATTCAGGCCCAATGCTATCACGAGCAACCCTATGAGTGGAAAAATCGCCGACAGCATGAAAGTCTGCTGCCCGCCGAGATACTGTAGTGCAAAACCGCCTGCGACTCCGCCTATGGTCCCGCCCACGCCGTAAGCAACACTGTTATATATCGCCTGCCCTCTTGCCTGATGGCGGCCATGAAAAAACTGCGTGACAACTTCCACTGAGGCTGCATGAAAACTGCCGAATGTTGCTGCATGCAGAGTCTGCGCAAAAATAAGCAGCCAGATATTATCAACCGCTACACCAATCAAACCAAACCTGATGACAGCCAGAAACAGACTGATCAGCATCACTGCCTTTAGGCTGAAGCGCGCCATGATTCTTGGCATTAACATAAAAATGGCAATCTCACAGATGACACCCACTGCCCACAGCAACCCGATCATGCCTTTGCTATAGCCGTGTTCACTAAGATAGATCGAGTAAAAGTTATACAGCACCCCATGCGCCGTCACCATTAAAGAGCAACCCACGAGCAACGCAATCACATTAGGTTGTTTAATGACCTGCCAGATAGAAAAATGATCATGCGCGTGCGGCTCGACCTTTGGCTCAGGCAGGGTGTATGAAAGTGCGAACAATGTCATCTGCACCGCCAGCAAAAACCATAACAGGCTGTGAATTCCGGCAATATCGATCACAAAACCCAGCATCACTGCTGCCACAATAAAACCTAGCGACCCCCACATGCGAATACGGCTGTAATGTCCGTTGGTCGTTGCCAGATGCGCCAGCGTCAGAGATTCAGCCAGCGGCAACGTGGAACTGGTAAACAGGCTCAATGCGGCCATCACGAAGAACAGCCAGAAAAATCCATGCGCCCAGAACACTGCGGAAAATCCACACAAGCCCAAGAGAGCAGTCAATTTGATCCACTGCGCACGTTTACCGGTATGGTCTGCCAGCCAGCCCCAGAAGTTAGGCGCAAAGATTCGACTGATTTGAAACAACGACATGAGAATACCGATATCAGCCGCAGAAAACGCTTCAGACTGCAGGTATAGCCCCCAGTACGGAACAAAGGCACCTACAAAGAAGTAGTAGATAAAATAAAATCGTGAAAGTCGATAGTGAAGCTTTGAGTGCATATTGGCTCAACACCAACAAAAAAGTCGGCATAAGCCGACTTTTTTGTTCATTAGTCCGTTTAAGATACCAGTATAGAATACAACTGATCTTTTAACTGCGCACGTGTTTTCTTCTGATTTTCCAAAGTCTCATCAGTCACTGGCATACCGATACCTTCCAGACGCTCAACCTCTTTCGTCACCACATGATACTGATCAAAAAGTTTGGCAAAGTGCGCATCACTCATTTTCAATGCATGGATCTTTTCACGATGCTCAGGGAGTTCGTGGACTAAATCATGGTGCTCTACATTCATACTAATTTCCTATTCAATTAAACATACAAAACCCGACGCCCGGCTCACTTTCTCACTGAATCAGCAAAAACCCAAGCTCATGGTTAATTCTAAATCTCTCACGATTACATGCAATGACATAAGTCAAACATCAGACAATCTTAGGTGTGGCACACTGCACATCTGCATTTTGCGCACGATGACGCAGCGCATGGTCCATTAGCACCATGGCCAGCATCGCTTCGACAATCGGCGTGGCGCGCACCCCCACACACGGGTCATGACGACCTGTTGTCTGCATGGTGACGGCATTGCCATCCTTATCGATAGAACGACGCTCTTGTGGAATACTTGAGGTCGGTTTCAATGCCACGTTAACCCGAATTTGCTGACCGGTAGAAATGCCGCCTAAAATACCGCCCGCATGGTTGGTAACAAACCCTTGCGGTGTCATTTCATCGGAGTGCACGCTGCCTCGCTGCGCCACGCTATCAAATCCTGCACCAATCTCCACACCCTTCACCGCGTTGATGCTCATCATCGCATAAGCGATTTCTGCATCGAGCCGATCAAACACCGGCTCGCCCAAACCAACAGGCACCCCCTCTGCCACCACAGTGATTTGCGCACCGACTGAATCACGCTCTGAGCGAATCTGCGTCAGATAATTTTCCAATTTTGGCACTACAGACATATTCGGTGAAAAGAACGGGTTTTTATTCACCACATCCCAACTCTCGAAAGGAATTTCAATCTCACCCATCTGGCTCATATACCCGCGTATGGATACACCCAAATGTTCCTTCAGCCATTTTTTAGCAATCGCGCCTGCTGCAACACGTGAAGCGGTCTCGCGCGCACTGGAACGGCCGCCGCCTCGATAATCACGAATGCCGTATTTCTGCGTATAAGTATAATCCGCATGGCCCGGGCGGAATGTATGCATGATTTTGCTGTAATCTTGTGAGCGTTGATCTGTATTGCGAATCAACAGTCCGATCGGTGCGCCGGTAGTTTTTCCTTCAAAGACGCCAGATAAGATTTCCACCAGATCGGCCTCCTGACGCTGTGTAACATGCGGTGAAGTGCCCGGCTTGCGACGATCAAGCTCAACCTGTAAATCCTCTGCGCTTAATGCAAGCCCCGGCGGACATCCATCCACAATACCACCAATCGCAGCGCCATGCGATTCTCCAAACGATGTAAATGTAAATAGTTTGCCAAGCGTATTACCAGACATGATGCGACCTCAATTAAAGTTAGCTGGATTTTAACATATCAAAGCACGGTATTAATTGGCCAAGCCCTTAATCCATTGCCGGTATACCTGCATCGCGACCTTGTTCAGAAAAAAACAATGCAACGGCAACGTTTCCTGAATAGTCTCTGCCGGCTGAACCGCAGGACTGGAAGAGGCTTCAATTAACTCATCCGCACCGACATCACACCAGCTACGCACCATCTCGGCAGTCATTTCAATATGACATTGCAAAGCCAGATGTTTACCGATGGCATAACCCTGATTTTTACAATATTGACTAGCAAGCAAAAGCGTCGCCTCTTTTGGCAAACTGAAAGTCTCACCATGCCAATGAAAGCCATTAAAGCTCTCCAGATCACCAAACCATTGCTGAGCGATATCGCTTTTATTGACAACAACCTCACCCCAACCAATTTCCTTTACTGCATTTTGGGTAACAGCCGCACCTAATGCCTTACTAATCAATTGCCCACCCAGACAGTGCCCCAATAATGGAATGTCTGCATCCACAGCCTGCCGGATTAAATTTAACAGTGGCGCAATCCAGGGTAAATCATCATTCACACTCATCGGACCGCCCATCAAGACCATACCGCTATACGGCATTATGGATGCTGGAATCGCATCACCCTCATCCACCTTGATCAACTTCCAGGGAATGGCCTGCTCATCCAGAAAGGTTGCCAGATAACCCGGCCCTTCCGTTTTGGCAAACCTGAAGATAACCACTGCTTTTTTATCCATAACACTCACTTTTCAATCACTTTATATGACCCTGTTTGTATGCCCTCTATCGTATAAGAACCAATTGCATAACGAATAAGCCGCAAGGTTGGGAAACCAACCTTTGCCGTCATGCGCCTGACCTGACGATTCTTACCTTCGGATATCTTAATCTCCAGCCAGGTTGTCGGTATCGACTTGCGCTCTCGTATCGGCGGATTACGCGCCCACAAAACGGCAGGCTCGGAAATAATCCTCACCTGTGCTGGTTGCGCAACAAAGTCTCCCAGATCAACACCTTTCCGCAGCGGTTGCAGGGCTACATCATCCGGCACACCTTCTACCTGCACCCAATAAGTTTTAACTTCTTTGTGCTTAGGGTGACTTAAACGGTGTTGCAATGCGCCATCATCGGTTAAAATAAGCAAACCTTCGCTATCAGTATCCAAACGCCCGGCAGCATAGACATCGGGCAGCGGAATAAAGTCTTTTAACGTGGCATGCCCAATCTTGCCGTTACCCAAGTCATGTGGACTGAACTGGCATACGACGTTAAAAGGTTTGTTAAATAAAATTATCATGTTAGGAATTTGCAATGAGTTCTAAAGTGGCTTCAAAAATTACCGTGCCGCAAACCGGTGAAAAAATCACCGTGAATGCTGATAACACGCTAAATGTTCCCAATCAGCCGATTATCCCATTTATTGAGGGTGATGGCATAGGCGTAGATATTACCCCGCCCATGATCAAAGTCGTGGATGCTGCTGTAAATAAAGCTTACGGCGGCGCCCGCAAAATCTCGTGGATGGAGGTTTTTGCCGGTGAAAAAGCGGTTAAAGTCTATGGGAAAGACAAAGAAGGAAAAGACACATGGCTGCCAGCTGAAACCATGCAGGCCGTGCGTGATTATGTCATTTCCATCAAAGGTCCACTAACCACCCCCGTTGGCGGCGGCATCCGTTCATTGAACGTCACCCTACGCCAGGAGCTGGATTTATATGTATGTTTGCGACCCGTACAATATTTTAACGGTGTGCCAAGCCCGGTCAAACACCCAGAAAAAACCGACATGGTGATTTTCCGTGAGAATACAGAAGATATCTATGCCGGCATCGAGTGGGCAGCAGGTACTGATGAGGTAGAAAAAGTCATCAACTTCCTGAGCGACATGGGGATGCGTAAAAAGATCCGCTTTCCTGAATCATCAGCGATTGGCATCAAGCCAGTATCAGTCGATGGCAGCAAGCGTCTGGTTCGCAAAGCGATTCAATATGCTATCGACAACAACCGCAAATCCGTGACCATTGCCCATAAAGGCAATATCATGAAATTTACCGAAGGTGGGTTCCGTGATTGGGGCTACGAGGTTGCAAAAGAAGAGTTTGGTGCAGTCGAGATTGACGGCGGCCCATGGTGCAAACTGCCAAATGGCATTGTGATCAAGGACTGTATCGCAGATGCGTTCCTGCAAGAAATTCTACTGCACCCACAAGACTACGATGTAGTGGCAACACTGAACTTGAACGGTGACTACATGAGTGACGCGTTAGCTGCACAAGTTGGCGGCATTGGCATCGCCCCTGGTGCCAATTTAAGTGATACGGTTGCCATGTTTGAAGCAACGCACGGTACAGCGCCGAAAATCGCCGGTAAAAACATTGCAAATCCAAGTTCGCTAATCTTATCAGCCGAAATGATGCTCCGTCATCTAGGTTGGGTTGAGGCTGCTGACTTTGTACTCAAAGGCGTTGCCAACGCGATTGTCGCAAAACGAGTCACCAGTGACTTCTCAAGTCAAATGAAAGACGCAACCCAAGTAGGCACTTCCGAGTTCGGTGATGAGATCATTGCCAACATGTAAGTGGCAATCAATCCAAAAACAACCCCTATCAAGAAAAACGGCTCGCTGATTAGCGAGCCGTAATATTTTGTTACTTACGTAGACTTTGTACTTTACGTAATCTAGTCTATCAATCTTAAGAGTTAAGCTTTTTGAATGTTAGAAGCTTGTTTGCCTTTTGGGCCTTCTGTCAAATCAAAACTTACACGTTGACCCTCTTTCAGGCTTTTGTAACCTGACTCCACAATCGCAGAGAAGTGTGCGAACAAATCGTCACCACCATCATCTGGAGTAATAAAGCCGAAACCTTTAGAATCGTTAAACCATTTTACGGTACCTGTTGCCATTTCATACATCCTTACATAATACAAAGGGGGGCGCCCCAAAAAGTTTGCCTCAAGAACAAGAAGTCGCAGTAACTAAATATTAAAGCAGGCTACAAAAACTCGAATTCAAACACCTAAACATATTTATAAGTTGGTTTTTCGCACAAGTCAAGGGCTTTTTAACCACTCCAGCAAAAATTAAAACGTCACCTTTACCTTTATCATCGAAATGCAATAGATTTCAGCGTGTTAAACTTCATTTAAAATAAGAGAAAGGCGCGTTAAGTCTTTACAAAAAAAAGCATAAAGTGCATTATTGGCCTTAACAAAAAACATTCGGGTGGCCTTTTAGCTAAATTTACGTCAATTTAACCTATGGCAAATGCAACTCCACAAGTAAAACTCAGCGGCCTCGCGCGCACTCTAGTGCAGGAAAAACTGCTTTCCGAGGATGAAGCCAGCGCCATAGAAGCACAAGCCTACACACTTAAAGCACCTTTTATCTCACAACTGATTCAGAGTAAAAAATTAAGTGCACTAGCCGTTGCTGAAGCGGCCGCTAAAGCCTTCGGCTTCCCTTATCTTAATCTGGATGCACTCAACCCGGACTATCTGCCAGCGAAGAAGATCGATGAAAAATTGATGCAGACTAACCGTGTGATGGCATTGCAGGCTCGGAACAACGCTCTCTTCGTTGCCATCTCCGACCCGACCAACATACATGCCCTTGACAGCGTACAGTTCCAGATGGGCATGACCATTTCACCGGTCATTGTCGAAGATGATAAACTTGGTCGCTGGATTGAAAAAATTGTCGGCGCCAGTGCAGCGAGTTTTCATGCATCAAATACTGAAGATGATGATTTCGGGCTAGATGTTGAGGATCCGAATGCAGCAGACAATCAACCTCAGGAATCAGAGGTGGATGATGCACCTGTTGTAAGATTCCTCAACAAAATGCTTCTGGATGCCATCAACATGGGTGCTTCTGACCTGCATTTTGAACCCTATGAAAAATTTTATCGCGTGCGCTATCGTGTAGATGGCATATTAAGAGAAGTCACACAGCCTCCTCTGGCCATTAAGGAAAAACTGGCTTCCCGCATCAAGGTGATTTCCAGCATGGATATCTCGGAGAAACGGGTACCGCAGGATGGCCGTATGAAACTGGTGGTATCTAAAACGCGTACCATTGATTTTCGCGTCAGTACATTACCGCTAATTCACGGTGAAAAGATCGTGATGCGTATTCTGGATCCAAGCAGTGCTACGCTTGGCATTGAAGCATTAGGCTATGAACCGATTCAGAAAGAACGACTGCTAAACGCAGTGAGCCGTCCATATGGTCTGGTTCTGGTGACTGGCCCTACAGGCTCAGGCAAAACAGTTTCACTGTATACCTGTCTGAATATTCTCAACAACCCAGGCGTGAACATCTCCACAGCGGAAGATCCGTGCGAGATCCCATTGGCGGGCATTAATCAGGTTAATGTTAATGACAAGCAGGGGTTAACCTTTGCGGCGGCTCTGAAATCCTTTTTACGCCAAGACCCTGACATCATCATGATTGGTGAGATTCGAGATCTGGAAACTGCCGACATGGCAATCAAAGCAGCCTCTACCGGCCACATGGTGCTTTCCACTTTAAACACCAACGACGCGCCATCCACACTTACACGCCTGTTGAATATGGGCGTTGCACCATTCAATATCGCTTCAGCAGTATCGCTGATTACCGCACAGCGCTTGGCGAGGCGTCTATGCAAACACTGCAAGATTCCTATCACCGTGCCCAAAGAAGCCTTGCTGGATATAGGATTCATACAAGAAGACTTCAATGAGGAATGGCAACTTTACGGTCACAATCCGGAAGGCTGTGAGTTATGTAATGGGGGCTACAAAGGCCGCGTGGGCATTTACCAGGTCATGCCGATTACAGATGCAATCAGTCGTATCATCATGAAAAATGGAACGGCACATGACATCGCTGATCAGGCTAAAAAAGAGGGGGTCAACGACCTGCGCAGGTCGGGGGTGCTTAAAGTGATGCAAGGTTTAACCTCAATGGAAGAAGTGGAAGCTTGCACTAATGAATAAAATAATAATGAATGTTGGATGTATTGATTACATAGGGATGCAATATGGCCGCTAATACCAAAGCCTCAAAGGAAGTGATTTACTCATGGGAAGGCAAAGATAAAAAAGGCAAATTGGTGAAAGGCGAAATCAAGGCTGCCGGAGAGTCTTTCGTCAGTGCAACGCTCAGACGCCAGGGCATCACTGTCACCAAAGTTAAAAAACAAAGCAGTTTTGCCAGCAAGGGTAAGGTATCAGATAAAGACATCACATTATTTACACGTCAGCTTGCCACAATGATGAAATCAGGTGTGCCCCTATTGCAGTCATTTGATATCGTAGGGAAAGGCCACAGCAACCCTGCCGTTGCAAAGCTGCTACTGGACATCAAGTCCGATGTTGAAACCGGCAGTAGCCTGAGTGCCGCTTTTCGTAAGTACCCTCTGTACTTTGATTCATTGTTTTGCAACTTGATCAGTGCAGGTGAACAGGCAGGTATTTTAGATACACTGCTCGATCGATTGGCAACTTACAAAGAGAAGATACTGGCCATCAAATCCAAAATCAAATCCGCGCTATTTTACCCAATATCAATCATTGTAGTAGCCTTCATCATCACGGCAGTGATTATGATTTTTGTGATTCCGGCGTTTAAGGAACTGTTCAGCAGCTTTGGTGCTGATTTGCCGGGTCCAACCGTTGCTGTCATGGCGATATCGGACATCTTTGTGGAATGGTGGTGGGCAATCTTTGGCTCAATCGGCTTTGGCTTATGGTTCTTCTTCTATACATGGAAGCGCTCTTTATCAATGCAATCAACCATGGATCGATTGATGTTGAAGATTCCGGTTTTTGGTGAGTTGATACGGAAGGCGACAGTAGCAAGGTTTGCTCGCACGATGGCCACCATGTTTGCGGCTGGCGTTCCATTAGTAGAGGCATTGGATTCAGTTGCGGGCGCCTGTGGCAATCGAGTGTATTATGATGCGACCAAAAGAATCCAAAGTGAGATCAGCACCGGAACGAGTTTAACCGTTGCCATGCAGAACACCGAAGTATTCCCAAACATGGTATTGCAAATGACCGCCATCGGTGAGGAATCTGGTGCTTTGGATTCCATGCTGGGAAAAGTGGCCGACTTCTTTGAAGCCGAGGTGGATGATGCCGTTGAAGCGTTATCCAGCCTGATGGAGCCGATCATTATGGTGGTTCTGGGCACGCTCATTGGCGGCCTCGTGATCGCAATGTACATGCCGATATTCAAAATGGGCGAAGTTGTGGGCTAACCGTGCGATCACGATGCACAAAAAAAGCGACTGAATAGTCGCTTTTTTATTAAAACGAACCGGCATTTCTATTTTCTGGAAGCTGCCGTCAGCATGCGCTCAATTTCTTTATAAGGTTGCGCCCCCAGCATGCGTTTACCATCAGCAAAGATCAGGGTTGGGGTGCTAGTTACACCAGCACGTCTCGCCAATTGCCCCACTTTTTCCAACGGCACTTCACAATTACCTGCCGCATTAGGTAGCTGATCTCTCAGAATCCAGTCTTCCCAAGCTTTTACACGATCTTTTGCGCACCAAATCAATTTAGATTTATTCGCCGCATCCGGGTGTAACTGTTCGATTGGATAAAGAAAAGTATAAACTGTCACATCCGAAATGTTGGCAAGCTCATTACGTTCCAGACGTTTGCAATAAGGGCAGTCGACATCCGAGAATACGACCATTTTACGGCTACCATTACCTTTAACGACTTTAATTGCCTGTTCAAGTGGCAAACTTGAGAAATCGATCTTTGTGAGTTCTTCCAATCGCTCGCCCGTAATATCTTTTTTGGTTTTCGGGTCGACCAGGCGACCTTCAGCAATCAGGAAGGTTAATTTTTCATCGGTATAAACAATCTGTCCGCCCATGAATACTTCATACAAGCCTGCGTATGGGGTTTTAGTTACTTTTTCCACTTTGAACTTAGGGTATGCAGCTTCAATCGCCTTTTTAAGGCTCGCTTCATCTGCAAAAACAGCTGTTGCAAATACCCCCATTAACATCATCCCTGCTAATTTCTTTAACATTCGATTTCCTTTTTTCAAGATTCAGCTGATTAAAACCGTTAATCAATGACTTAAATACCCTGCTGGCTGTAAAACAAACCTCAGTTTAAAGTGAGATTGCGCTACTGACCAACCGTTTTCTCACAATCCGATGATTAGTCGTTAACAACCCCAGATTTCTTACTTTTTTAAGCACTGCACTTTGACTGTCGAACAAATGATACAGACCATTGGTTAACGTAGTCATATTAAGCAGGTCGGCTTTTCTGCCTCTCACATAATGCGCCAGCAAACCGACGTCATTGATACTTTGATAGTGATGTCTGGATTCCAAAACACTCAGTAAATCTATGACATCCCGAAAGCCAAGATTGACACCCTGTCCAGCCATCGGGTGAATCCTGTGCGCTGCATCGCCTACCAGAACCACTGAACATTTAACCATCTGACTCGCTTTTTTCAGCACCAGTGGGAAAGCTGCAGGAGGCGTAATCAACTGAAAAACACCCAACATCGAATCTCCAACAGCCATAGCCCGCCGCGTAAACGCATCCTCATCAAGCTTTAACAGCTTTTCCGCACATTGCGTTGACACAGACCATACAATTGAAACCTTATTCTCCGGCAAGGGCAGCCAGGCCATGATACCCACATCGCCATCTGCATCCTGAGTAAACCATTGCCTTGCAACATTACCATGAGATTTCTCAGTGATGAAATTGGCAACGATCGCTGCCTGGTGATACGGCTTTTCCTGTACGGAGATGTCTAACTGCTGACGTACCCATGAGTTAGCCCCGTCAGCAGCAAGCAGCAGAGTACTTTCAATGATGGTTTGATCATTGAGTCGCAAAGTGGAGTGCTGGGCAGTGGTTTTAATTTCAATACACGAAACACCATATAGCGCCTTGACGTTGGTAGATTGCAGCCTTTGTAATAAAGCGTGCTTCAAAGCACGCTCTTCAACTATAAAGCCCAGCCCATCTGCATTAGCATCCTCTGCAAACAACTTTAATGGTGCGGTGACATGATCACCCCATATTTCCATTGCCTGCATTTCTGTGGTGCGTTTCATATCCAGCAATTGCCATGCACCTAGTTGCATCAACCATTCGGCGTTCCTGGGGCTGATCGCATAGATGCGCTGATCCCAATCGTCCGGCTTAGCTGTCATGCACGGAGATTGCTGCGAGTCCAGCAGCAACACCTCGTACCCGGCATGATGAAAAGCAAGTGCTGCCGCCAAGCCAACCAGGCCGGCCCCCACCACGGTCACATCTGTTTTTAAACACATACCCATCATTTACCAAAACTCATCTTGCTCACCAGATGCCGCTTGATTGGCTGAATGATATCGAATGCGCCCAGTCCGATACTTCTGACCGCTGGCAATCCCAGTATGTCATTAGAAAAAATATTGACCAGGAAATCCGTGAATATCAACCCACGTTTAGTGTCCGTCTGACGGCTGGCGCGATACGCAGAGAGCATTTCCTGCCCACCCAGTTCGGTCGTTGTGCCGGCAATCTGTTTAGCCAACACTTCTGCATCACGCAGCCCTACGTTAAAACCCTGCCCAGCCACCGGGTGCATGGTTTGCGCCGCATTACCAATCACCACCAAATGCGGCGTCTCGGTCGCTTGCAACTGCGACAATCTGAGCGGAAACGTCATGCGTTTTTCCACACTCAGGAATTGACCTACCCTATCACCAAATTGCGCATGAAACTGGGTCAGGAATTCAGCATCGCTGAGATTCAGCAAAGGCTCGATTAACGCTTTTTCACCGGTCCAGACCAACGAGAAATCGTGCTCACCATTCGGTAATAGCGCCATTGGCCCTGTACTGGTAAATCGCTCATAAGCAATATGATTGTGCGGCAACTCTGCCCGTACTTTAGTGATTAGCGCATCATGTCCATACTCTTTGGTCTCACGCTTCAGGCCTGCTATTTCTTCCAGGCTACGACCACCGTCAGCCAGCACCGCCAGTGCGGTTTCAAGCTGACACAACTCACCCTGGCGAGTGTACGTCACAGTTGCAAATTGTGCATGATGCGTAACTGACTGAACCTGCGCCTCATCAACAAATTGAATAACAGACAGTTGACCCACCTCACCCCCCAACGCCGCACATAGCGCCCCATAAGACAACACGTATCCGAGTGCTTCCTGATGGTAGTCTTTGGCGTGCAGCACGCTACGGCCCATGCTGCCTTTTTGCGACACATGAATCGTATTGATTGCTGTTGCATACGGTATCAATGCCTTCCATACGCCCAGCCTTTCCAGAATCTTGCGCGTACCAAAAGATAAAGCCAGCGCCCTTGTATCCTGGTTGGCCGCACCTTGCTTTCTCGCTTCCAGAACGGTGCTGGGTACTCCCTGCTTTGCCAGCAACAAAGACAGCACCAGCCCGACAGGACCGCCGCCTATAATGACAATATCTTCAGGCTTACGCATCAGCTTTTCATCACCCTTTCAATCTCTGCGATGGTTTTAGGTGCATCGACAGTGATAATCTCACAGCCCACCTCAGTCACTAACGCATCATCTTCAATCCGTATGCCAATATTCCAGAAATGCTCCGGCACATTATCTGCAGGCCGAATATAGCAGCCAGGCTCTACCGTGAGCATCATACCAGCCTCGAGCATTCGCCAATTACCATGCTTATCTTTATATTCGCCAGCATCATGCACATCCAGACCCAGCCAATGGCCTGTTCTGTGCATGTAAAACTGGCGATATGTGCCCGTTTCCAGCACTTCTTCCTTGCTGCCTTTGCATAGCTTAAGATCAACAAAACCTTGCGCCAGCACATCCAGCGCTGCTTCATGGGGGGCGTTCCAATGGTTTTGCGGATTTACTTTGGAGATGGCAGCAGATTGCGCCGCTAACACCAGTTCGTAAATGTCTTTCTGCGCTGCGCTGAACTTACCATTTACCGGAAAGGTGCGCGTAATATCAGATGCGTAGCCATCCAACTCGCAGCCTGCGTCTATCAGCAGCAGGTCACCATCTTTTAACACGCAGTTATTCGCGTTGTAATGCAAGGTACAGGCATTGGTACCACCAGCCACAATACTGGTATAAGCGGGCGCCTGTGCGCCTTTCCGATAGAATTCATGCAGGAACTCTGCCTCGATTTCATATTCCATCTTGCCCGCACGGACTTTCTGCATGGCACGCTGATGCGCGCTTGCTGCAATGCCGGCTGAGCGGCGCATGATGTCAATTTCGTACGCAGATTTATATAGCCGCATTTCATCAAGCAGTTTGCGAACATCTGAAATCTCATCAGGCGCAAAAGCACCGGTACGGACTTGCGACTTCACCTGATTCATCCAGCCCGTAACACGCGCATCCCAGGCGGCATCTGCGCCTATGGAGTAAAAAAGCCTGGACTGATTGGCGAGCAACTTTGGCATCACCTCATCAAGCTGGTTGATGCTATACGCCTGATCAAAACCAAACTCAGTTTTTGCTGCATCTGCACCGTAGCGAAACCCATCCCATATCTCACGCTCTATATCTTTGTCACGGCAGAAAAGAATGCTTTTGTTTTCCTCACCTGCAATGATAACGAGCAACGCCTCCGGTTCTTTAAAGCCAGTCAGATAATAGAAATAGCTATCGAATCGGTAAGGATAATGGCTATCCCGATTACGAATCAATTCAGGAGAAGTTGGAATGATGGCGATACCATCGCTCATCGTTTGGATCAGCGTTTGTCGGCGGGTTTTAAATTCATTCAAATTCAACATGATGACTTCACTTCTGTTTTTTACTCCAACTTGGGTTATGAACTCTAAACTTAGTCAAGCAATTGCTGATTAAGTGCCGCTAAACGCTCAGGTGTTCCAATGTCGTGCCACACCCCTTGAAAATATTCAGCCGTCAACCTGCCCTCCACAATCGCTTGCCGCAGCAGGGGTGCAAGTTTCGCAGGATCGCCACGCTTAATGTCCGCAAACAGGTCAGGATGATAAACCCCAACACCTGAAAACGTCAGTTTAACCGTACCGTCCGGCTTTATTTTTCCGTCTTCAAAGAAAAAGTCACCCTGGCTATGCTGCGGCGGATTATCAATGAGCACCAGATGCGCCAACTGACCATTCGCCAACTTGATTCGAGAAAAATCCATATTGGTGTAAACGTCTCCATTCACCACCAGAAATGGCGCCCCCCCCAATAAATGCAGCGCATTGGCAATGCCTCCGGCAGTTTCCAGCGCTGTTATCTCAGGCGAGTACTGAATATGCAGACCCCACTGGGAACCATCTCCAAGTGCCAATTCAATCTGCGCACCAAGGTGTGCATGGTTAATGACAACATCTTTAAATCCGGCTTGCGCCAAACGCTCCAGATGCCAAACAATCAGAGGCTTACCACCCACCTGCAACAATGGCTTGGGCGTATAGTCTGTGAGCGGGCGCATACGCTCACCACGACCCGCTGCCAGAATCATCGCCTTCATAGCTTCAGCAAACTTTTATAATTCGCGTCAGGGTGCTTATCCTGCCCATTTAGAGCATCCAGCAATCGCAGCATGGGGCGCAATTCGACATATCGATCACAGACTTTGCATAAATACTCCATCACCAAAGGCATGTCTTTTAAGTACCCGGCTTTTCCATCCCGATGATACAGGCGCGCGAATATCCCCAAGACCTTAATATGCCGCTGCGCACCCATATACTCAAAATCACGATAGAACTCGCTAAAGTCTTCCGGAACCGGCAAGCCAGCTTTTCTGGCAACCTGCCAATAACGCACGAGCCAATCAATGACCTGCTCTTCTTCCCAGCTAATATAGGCATCTTTCAGCAGCGAGACCAAGTCATAGGTAATCGCACCATAAACCGCATCCTGAAAATCCAGAACGCCCGGATTATTTGCTGCAATCACCATCAAATTACGAGAGTGGTAATCACGATGCACATACACCTGCCCCTGCGACAGAATATTCTGATTGAGTAACTCAAAAGTCTTGTGTAAAACTGATTGCTGCTTTTCATCCAAAGTCACATTCAGATGCTTGGCAATATACCAATCGGGAAAAAGCTGCATTTCGCGCGTGAGTAACGCCGCATCGTAGTTAGGCAGCACATTCGGCTTACTAGCCAGCTGCAGTTTTACCAGCGCCATGTTCGCATCATGATACAAGGCTGAGGCCGTTTGCTGATTCAACTGACTCAGGTAAGTCACGTCTCCCAAATCACTCAACAATAGAAAACCTTGCCGCAAATCCTGTGCAATCACTTCTGGCACATGCATTCCGGCATCGCCAAACAACTTGGCGATTCGTATAAAAGGCTCACAATTCTCATGCGATGGCGGAGCATCCATCGCTATCAATGTTTTGCCATCCGCCAAATGTACTCTGAAATAACGCCTGAAACTTGCATCTGCCGAGGCAGTTGTCAGTTCAAATTCCGAATGCTGCAAGGTCGTGGATAACCAAGTGCCAAGCTGTTGCTGTCTAATATCCTGTTGAGCGTTGTTCACAACTATCTTTCCGAATGCGATTTTTTTGTATTTTGTATCATTACATCATCAGCTCCGGCTTGCGCTTGGAATGGATGAACGCGCGGAATATTTCCGATTGAAAAGTGCCATTCCAACTCGCTGAACGATGACTTGTTAATGATTTATTGATTGCCAAAAAGTGCAATTTATGAGATTTTATCACTGATAAATTAAAACCGTTTGCCTATATACCCGTGCTCCTAACTTCACTGCGCTCCCCTGCATTTATTTCGATGGTAATCTCATGCTGAAAAAACGTTTTCTAGCCAGCATGACTGCCGTCTTATTGGCGTATAGCCAAATGCTACAGGCAGAAGAAACCTTACCGGCAAATAACATCCAAACCAGTGACGCCCCAAATGATGGCATCATCATTGACGGTGACAAACTGGAACTGCACCTTGATCGAAAAATGCGCGCCATTGGCAATGCATCCATACATCGCGACAAGCAGGATATCTACGGTGACACCCTTGAATACGACATCCAGAACGATGAGCTTCACGCCATTGGCAATGTGCGCATCGAAGTAGGGAATGCAAAACTGGTAGGGCCGGAATTACGCATGCGGCTTTCTGAAAACATAGGCGAGATGCGCGATGCGTCCATCAGCATGACTAAAGCTAGCGACGACAGCCGGCAACAGCGCAGAGCCGTCAATTCGGAAAAATTTTCCAGAAAATTGGGCAACTTGCAAAGCCAGCAAATCGGTAGTGACAGCGCAACATTAATTGAAGGTCCCGGTATCGAAAATCAAGACTCGCTTGCTATCAGCTCCACATCCCAATCTTCAAACGCGCGCGGCGATGCCAAAGCGATCTTTTTTGAAGGTCAGGACAAAAAACGCTTAACCGGTGCTCGTTACACCACCTGTGCTGCTGACGTTGACGATTGGTATATCAAGGCAAGTGAAATAGAGCTGAATGATTATACCGATTCGGGTACTGCAAGAAATGCCCACATTGAATTCAAAGGTGTGCCGCTGCTTTACACTCCATGGATCAGTTTTTCATTCAACGATCAGCGTAAAAGTGGCTTGCTGGCACCCACCGTCGGCAGTACCAGCCGAAGCGGCTTTGAAGTATTGGCGCCTTTTTACTGGAACATTTCACCCAATATGGATGCCACCCTTGCTGCGCGCGCCTTAAGTAAACGCGGCTTGCAAATGCAGGGTGAATTTCGATATTTGCAAGAGAATTTCTCCGGTATCGATAACATTGAGTACTTGCCCAGTGACAGCCAGACAGACACTACGCGCTATTACGCCAATCTGAAGCATCAACATGTGTTAGGAAAGGGTTGGTCAGCAGGCTACAGTCTTGAGAAGGTATCTGACGACCAATACTTCTCCGAGCTCTCAACCCGTATCGTTACTACCAGCCGGGTTAATCTGCCACAGCAATTCAATGTCGATTACGCGGATGACTCATGGCGTTTTAATGCACTGGCACAAAAATTCCAGACACTGGATGGCATCTCATATCCGTATGAGCGCTTGCCTCAAATGACGCTAACAGGCAACCAATATTATGGCGACATCAATGCCAACTTACAGACCCAGCTAGTTGCATTTGACACCAACAACAACGCACCCATCAAGCCAACTGGCACACGCTTAACAGTCTACCCAAGCATCAGTATGCCGCTCAACAAAACCTATGGCTATGTCACACCGAAATTCGGCATTCATCATACCAGCTACAGCCTGAACAACGTTGCGAACAATCTGGATTCCCAACAGCGCACCCTGCCAATTTTCAGTCTGGACAGCGGCCTGTACTTTGACCGCGACTTTCAAATAGCCAACCGGGCTTATTCGCAAACGGTGGAACCACGATTGTTTTACGTGTACATCCCGGATAAAAAACAATCCGACATTCCGTTATTTGACACAAGTGAGTCCGATTTAAACTTCAGCTCACTTTTCAGTGAAAACCAGTTTACCGGGAATGACCGTATCAACAATGCAAACCAACTTAGCTTTGCCCTCACCTCACGCTTTATTGAAAGTAATACAGGTACGGAGCGGTTATCTGCGTCAATCGGGCAGCGTTTCTATTTCGCAGACCAGAAAGTGGCTCTGAATTACAGTGATCGGTCTTCTTATCGACAAAGCAATAGCTCAGACATTATCGCCGGATTGAGTACCCATTTAAAAAACAGCTGGAATCTGGACGCATTCTGGCAATACAACACGAATGACTCAAACACTAAACGCACTACAATCACCAGTCGATATAATCCGGAGCCTGGCAAGTCGCTTAATCTGAGCTATAGCTACAGAGACAAACTTCTTGATCAGTTTGATGTCTCAGCACAGTGGCCTCTAGGTAAGGGATGGTACGGTATCGGCCGTGCCAACTACTCACTCAAAGAAAAACACGTGATCGAAACACTGACCGGGGTAGAGTATGATGCAGGTTGCTGGCAGGCGCGCGCTGTGATGCAGCGCGTAACTACGGCAACAGCAGATGCCAACTATGCGCTTTTCTTCCAGCTTGAACTTGGCGGTCTGGCTTCGATTGGCGCAAACCCACTGGCTGTGATTAAACGTAACATTCCTGGCTACGTCAGTTCCGGCATGATTCCAGACACCTATCAACAACCTTATTACGAGTAACTATTTTGCGTATCTTTATTCATCTTTTATTTTGCATGACGGCTTTATTCAGCCACCTCACAGCACAGGCAGCTGATGTAGTAAAGCTTGACCGTATCGTCGCAATCGTTGATCAAACCGTCATTACCGAGCAGGAACTGGAAGGTCGCATCAAGACTGTCACTGCACAATTAAGAAAACAAGGTACTGAGCTGCCTCCGGAAAACATCCTGCGCAAACAAATTCTTGAACGCCTGATATCAGATGCCTTGCAATTGCAGTACGCAGCCCAGACCGGGCTGAAAGTGGATGACAATCAGCTGGACCGTACCATTGAGCGGATTGCCGAACAAAACAAAATGACGATTACCGAATTTAGCGAAGCACTGGCAGCCGATGGTGTAAGCATGCGTAAATTCAGAGCGGATATCCGCAGCGAAATCACCATCGCACGTTTGCGTGAACGTGAAGTAGAAAGCCGCGTGAATGTAAGCGAATCAGAAATTGACAACTTCCTGACAACACAGGCTTCCAATAGCGAAAATCAGGATGAGTATGAAATCTCGCACATTTTAATTCGCACCCCTGAAGAAGGCACAACCGAAGATGTGCAAAAGGCAAAAGCAAAAGTGAATGAAGTGATCAAGGCCCTGCAGGAAGGTACGAGTTTTGCCAAAGTATCCGCGAGCTTCTCTGACGCACCCAATGCCCTGGAAGGCGGCAATATCGGCTGGAAAAACAGCGGGCAGGTACCCTCACTGTTTCTGGATGCATTAAAGACCATGCAGCCAGGTGACATCTCGCAACCTTTACGCAGCCCGAATGGTTTTCATATTCTAAAACTGACCAGCAAACGTGGAGGCAATTCGCCATTAGTGATTGAACAGACGCATGCGCGCCATATTCTCATCAAACTTTCAGAAATCATGTCAGAAAAAGATGGCAAACAGAAAATGGATGGCATCAAGGAGCGTCTGGATAACGGCGAAAAATTCGAGGTGCTGGCACGTCAATATTCCGAAGATGGCACTGCATCGAATGGTGGTGACCTGGGCTGGGTAAATCCAGGCGACACAGTACCACAGTTCGAACAGGCGATGAATGCGCTGAAAGACAACCAGATCAGTGAGCCTGTGCGCAGCCCATTCGGGTGGCATGTGATTCAGGTGCTGGAACGCCGCAAACAGGACATGAGTAAAGAGGCTGCCCGCCTGAAAGCACGTCAGGAAATCCGCGCCAGAAAAGCAGATGAGGCTTATCAGGACTGGATTCGTGAGTTACGAGATCGTGCATACGTAGAACTCAGATTAGAAGATAAATTCTAAATTTAAGTCTCGCTCCAACCGCCTTAAGAACTCGTGAAAAAACCTCTCCCCAGAATAGCGATTACCGCAGGCGAGCCTGCCGGCATCGGTCCGGATTTGTGTGTCATGTTGGCACACAAATCACTGAATGCTGAAATCGTGGTGATTGCAGATGCGGACATGCTTGCAGCAAGAGCGCAAGCACTCAATCTGGCCATTCAGATAAAACCTTTCGATTCTGCTACCCCCCAAGTTCACCAGGGAAATGGCACGCTCTGCGTATTACATCAGGCGGCAAATCAACCGGCCATCGCAGGAACACTCGACGCACGCAACAGCCAATATGTATTGAACACATTAACCACTGCCGCCTCAGGCTGCATGGACAATCAATTCGACGCCATGGTCACAGCGCCGGTGCATAAAGGCATTATCAACGAAGCCGGCATCGCATTCAGTGGTCATACCGAGTTTCTGGCGGAACTGACACATACGCCTCAAGTCGTGATGATGCTGGTGGGCGGTGGCATGCGCGTAGCACTCGCCACCACTCACTTGCCATTAAAAGACGTACCGCAGGCAATTACCCGAAGCAGTCTGGAAACAACTATTCGCATTCTGCATCATGACCTGATACATAAATTCGGCATTGAAAATCCACGCATTCTGGTCGCAGGGCTTAATCCGCACGCAGGTGAAGACGGCTATCTGGGACGCGAGGAAATAGAAGTCATCAACCCGGTATTGGAGCAGCTTCGTACTGAAGCAATGAATCTGGTTGGCGCCCTGCCTGCGGATACATTATTTGCAAAGCATCATCTCAGCAAGGCTGATGCCGTTCTGGCAATGTATCACGACCAGGGCTTGCCTGTACTCAAACACGCCAGTTTTGGCGAAGGCGTCAACGTCACACTGGGGCTGCCGATCATTCGCACCTCGGTTGACCATGGCACAGCACTGGATTTAGCCGGTACAGGCAACATTGAAATTGGCAGCCTAATGGCAGCCATTCAATTGGCCATTGAACTTACTCACGCTAGAAAATCCATATGAAACACGTTGCAAAGAAAAGATTTGGACAAAACTTTCTCACTGATCAAGGGGTAATATCCAGTCTGGTTGAAGCCATTTCACCCAACCCTGATGACATCATGGTAGAAATTGGCCCTGGCTTGGGCGCACTCACCAAACCGCTGTTACAACAACTGAATAAGCTGCATGTGGTTGAGGTCGACCGTGACATCATTGCCTGGATGCAAAAAGAATACGCCAAGCCGCTCAACGGCAAACAAGTCAGCATCGAGATACATAACTCTGATGCGTTGAAGTTTGATTTTTCCGACCTTGGCAAGCGAATTCGAGTGGTCGGCAACCTGCCTTACAATATCTCGACCCCCATTCTGTTTCACTTGCTCGATAATGTAAGCGTGATTATCGACATGCACTTCATGCTGCAAAAAGAAGTGGTCGAACGCATGGTTGCTGCACCATCCACACCGGCCTATGGCCGCCTTAGCGTCATGCTGCAGTACTGGCTGCAGATGGAGTACCTGTTCACAGTACCGCCAGAAGCGTTTGACCCCGCACCGAAAGTGGAATCTGCTTTCGTACGCTGCGTTCCTCATGCCGCATTACCCTTCAAGGCGAATGATGAAGCATTGTTTGCACAGGTGGTCACCGCTGCATTTGGTCAGCGCCGGAAAACGCTGCGCAACACACTCAAAGGCATGCTGAATGATGATGGATTCACTGCGCTCAACATAGACTCGCAGTTGCGCGCTGAAAATCTGGCAGTGTCAGACTTTGTTGCAATTGCTAATTATCTGGCGACACATGGAGTAAACCCTTAATCATTTTAAGTACACAGCAAATTCAAATATAATTTCAAAAACCAAACAATCCAACCTTTTAGGACTATCTTATGCGAATCATTCTTCTAGGCGCACCAGGCGCTGGCAAAGGCACACAGGCCACACACTTACGCGAAAAATTCAATATCCCGCAAATCTCCACTGGCGATATGCTTCGCGCAGCAGTTAAAGCTGGCACCCCGCTTGGCTTGGAAGCCAAAGCATTCATGGATAGCGGTGGCTTGGTACCTGACGCAGTGATTATCGGCCTGGTAAGCGAGCGTATCAAAGAAGCAGATTGTGCCAACGGCTTCCTGTTCGATGGCTTCCCTCGCACCATTCCGCAAGCTGAGGCAATGAAAAACGCAGGCGTTGGCATTGATTACGTAGTTGAAATCGACGTGCCAGATGAAGCAATTGTAGAACGCATGAGCGGTCGTCGCTCACACCCTGCCTGCGGCCGTACTTACCACGTCAAATTCAACCCGCCAAAAGTGGCAGGCAAAGACGATGTAACTGGCGAAGACCTGGTACAGCGCGAAGATGACAAAGAAGAAACCGTGAAAAAACGCCTGGAGGTGTATCACAGTCAAACCAAACCATTAGTCAAATACTATGTTGATTGGGCCAACAGCGGTCAGGCTGGCGCACCAAAACACGTATTCGTAAATGGTTTGGGTGATATGAACATGATTCGCGATAATATTTTTGCAGCACTTGTCTAAGTTACTTTCGGCTAAACTGCATCCAGACAGGAGAACACTATGCAACGTAATCTGTTAATGATTTCCGTCGTAATTGCAGGGCTTTCCGGCTGTGTAGCCACCCCAAAAATGGGGAACGTCATTCCGGAAGAAAACAGCTTTTACCAAGTAATCTCTGTCGGAAAAACTGCGGATGAGGCATTAGCGTCCGCACTTTATTCGGCAGAAACTACCTGCAAGCAAAGAAGCTTGAGACATATCGTGCTTGAACATAAGACGGAATACAAGGGCTTGGTTTCAGAGAGCGCCGGCCAAGTCATCGACAAAGCGCTTGAGATCATCCTGAAAGAAACAGGCGAAAAAACACCGGCCATTTCCAAAGAAAATGATTACCGGACTACCATGCGATTCAGGTGTGAGTAGCCTGAATAAACCATCACACCTATAGCGCATCAGAATAAGCGCAGATATCAGTCTTCAGTCTACATTCGAATATACCGGGCGGGCTATCAAAGTATACTTGACGCTATCAGGTATAAATTAAAGGTTAATTTTGTCGTTAAGAGATTAACAACACTTAATTGTTGAGGATATTATCGTGCTGGAAAAGAAATTTGATAACAGAATGCTTGAGCGCATTATTGACGCCTCTCTTATCTATATGTGTGCATGCCCTGCACAAGTTGCACGCGCACTTTTAGAATTGCGCAACTTATACGAATATCAACAAAACTGCCTAAACAGCAACCCTCTAAATTCCAAGGTCCACCAAATTATTGCCAAAGCTGTAATCGACAACTACAAAACAATGGAAGACACCTTGGATGAAATCCTTACATTAGAGAACTGGGATCGAGAGACTTTGCAAATGCCAGAGGGTTTACGCATATTACGTGACAAACTTATATCTGAATCCTAATCCTTAAATAAAAAAGACCCTCTGCTTTCAAGACTGCGTTAAAGTACAAAGCCTAACGCAGTCTGAATATACCGCAAATTCAATTGACAACCTGAGCCATGAACTACTTGGCATCGCCCTTCATTTTGCAATGTTCGCCCATTTTTGCTTTACCGGCCTTGCGTTCAGCCTCATCAATCTTTCCATCCTTATTAGCATCCATCTTCTCAAACATTTTTTCAGAGCGCTCTTTATGTGCCGCCGTAAACTCGTCATGGCTAACTGCGCCATCCTTGTTAGCGTCGGCCCACTCCATGCCGTGATGCTCTCCGGGTTTGTTGCCACTCTCATGATGATCTGCATAAGCCATTTGGCTCAAGCCTAAAGTCAATAATAACGCCGCTAAAATATATGAAATCTTCATCGATGCTCCTTAATAAAAAACAACACTAAAACTAACGTTAACTCTATAGTCACAGTTGACACAGCTTATGCATAAAAGTTTACTTTGAACGCGAAATTACCTGCTTAAAACCATCCAGAAAAATCAGGCTCTTAAGGTATAATTTCACAATTCATTCCATATTCAAGAACAATTCATCATGCAACAGCAGTACCCATTCAAAGACATTGAACAAGCCGCCCAAGATTACTGGGAAGACAATCAAACCTTTGCCGCCAAAGAGCAATCCGATAAACCTAGATATTACTGTTTATCGATGTTCCCATATCCGAGCGGCCGCTTGCACATGGGACATGTACGCAACTACACGATTGGCGATGTACTAAGCCGCTTTCATAAAATGAAAGGCTTCAACGTCATGCAGCCAATGGGTTGGGATGCGTTCGGCCTGCCTGCTGAAAACGCTGCTATTAAAAACAACACTGCACCGGCAGCCTGGACCTACAGCAACATCGAGCACATGAAAGCACAACTCAAGCAACTAGGACTTGGCGTAGACTGGAACCGAGAGATTGCCACCTGCAGACCAGAGTATTACAAATGGGAGCAGTGGCTGTTTACTGAGTTATTCAAAAAAGGCCTCATCTACAAAAAAACAGCTACCGTAAACTGGGATCCTGTTGACGGCACCGTACTGGCCAACGAACAAGTGATTGATGGCCGTGGCTGGCGCAGTGGCGCGCTGGTTGAGAAGCGCGATATTCCACAATATTTCATGAAAATCACCGCCTATGCAGAAGAGTTGCTCAATGACCTGGACAAGCTCGAAGGCTGGCCAGAACAAGTAAAAACCATGCAGCGCAATTGGATAGGCAAAAGTTACGGCTGTGAAGTCGAGTTTCCTATCGTCGGTCAAGATGGCAATCTCAAGGTTTACACTACCCGCCCGGATACGCTGATGGGGGCCACGTATGTTGCAGTTGCTGCAGAGCATGCGCTGGCGACTCAAGCTGCACAAAAAAATCCAGCACTGGCTGACTTCATTGCCGAATGCAAACGCGGTAGCGTCGCAGAGGCGGATATTGCCACTGCTGAAAAGAAAGGCATGGCAACAGGGCTGTTTGTTACTCACCCGCTCAATGGTGAGCAATTACCGGTTTGGGTAGCTAACTATGTACTCGCCAGCTACGGCGAAGGCGCTGTGATGGCCGTACCAGCCCATGATGAGCGCGACTTTGAGTTTGCATCCAAATACAGCTTACCTATCAAGGCAGTGATCAAGCATGCCGAGATTGATACATTACCAATGATCGAGCACGGCGAATTATTTGATTCCGGTGACTTTAATGGTCTGGATTTTGATGGCGCAGGCGCAGCGATTGCCGCTGCCCTATCAGCCAAAAACCTGGGCAAACGCCGCACCCAGTTCCGCTTGCGCGACTGGGGTGTTTCACGTCAGCGTTACTGGGGCTGCCCGATTCCAATCATTCACTGCCCCAGCTGTGGCGAAGTGCCGGTTCCGGCTGAGCAATTGCCAGTCACATTACCGGAAGATGTGGTGATGGATGGCGTTGGCTCACCTATCAAAAAAGACCCGCATTTTTACGAAACCACCTGTCCGACCTGCAATAGCAAGGCCACGCGCGAAACAGACACACTGGATACATTCTTTGAGTCTTCATGGTATTTCGCACGTTACGCCAGTTTTGATTGCGGCACGGCCATGGCTGATGAGCGTGCGAACTACTGGCTACCGGTTGACCAATATGTAGGTGGTATCGAGCATGCGATTCTGCATCTGCTCTATGCGCGCTTCTTTAACAAGCTGATGCGCGATGTCGGCCTGCTTAAAAATGATGAGCCGTTCACCAACCTGCTCACACAAGGCATGGTACTGAAAGACGGTAGCAAAATGAGCAAATCCAAAGGCAACACCGTTGACCCGCAAGAACTCATCGACACCTATGGCGCTGATACAGCACGCCTGTTCATGATGTTTGCCGCACCGCCAGAACAAAGTCTGGAATGGGCAGACAGCGGCGTTCAAGGGGCACATCGCTTTTTGCGCAGACTCTGGCAAGCGGTTTATGACCATGTAGAGCAAGGGGCAGTAACAGCCTACAGCTCAGGCGAGTTAAATGCAGACCTCAAAAACATACGCCGTCAATTACACCTGACTATTGAAAAAGTGGCCGATGATTACGGTCGTCGCCACAGTTTCAACACGGCAATCTCATCCGTGATGGAATTGATGAATGCACTTGCCAAGATTGAAGGCTCTGATGACATCACCCGTCAGGTGCGCCAGGAAGTATTGCAGAATGTAGCCCTCCTGCTGTCGCCTATCGTACCGCATATCTGTCAGGCCATCTGGTCTGAGCTATGTCCCAATAGCCATATACTGGACGTCAGTTGGCCAGCGGCAGATGCCTCTGCTACCGTACAAGATACCATCGAATATATGATTCAGGTCAATGGTAAGTTACGCGGCAGTATCACCGTTGCAAAAACAGAGTCCAAGGAGTCATTGGAAAAGCTTGCTTTGGAACAACCTTGCGTACATAAATTTACTGAAGAGCATATGTCTGTGCGCAAAGTGATTGTGGTACCTAATAAACTGATTAACGTTGTAGTTGGCTAAACTGGGAAGTAATCATCATGCAAATACTTATCATGCGCCGTATCTATTGGATTTTATTACTCACGCTGGCACTTTCTGCGTGCGGATTCCAATTACGGGGCATGGCCGAACTGTCTTTCAAAAATCTGTATCTGCAAGGCAGCACACTGAGCATCTCCAGAGAATTGAAGCAGTCATTTAAAACCAACGGTATTCAACTGGTTGATCAGCAGGAAAGTGCTGAAGTATTCCTGGAGCTTCTTGGTGAAACCAATGAAAAGCGCATCTTGTCTCTAAGCGGTGGCGGCCTGGTTCGAGAATATGAACTGAATTACAAAGTCAATTTCAGAACGCGCGACCAATCAAGCCCGACATGGGGGCAGGTGCAGACGGTTCAAGTCCGCCGTGATTTCTCGTACGACGACAAGGTCTTGCTTGGCAAGGCTGAAGAGGAAGCAAGGCTCAATAGCGACATGCGCAAGGATGCGGTGCGTGAGTTATTGCGCCGTCTGACCGCAATCAAGCCTGCGGCAAAAACGCAGAATTAAACACGCCCAGCCATGCGCTTAACTCAAGCCCAACTCGATCAACATCTGAAACAAGGGTTACAAGCTGTTTACGTGCTGGTAGGTGATGAGCCTCTGGCACAGCGCGAATGTCTGGATGCGATCCGCACTGCTGCGCGCACTCAAGGGTATGATGAACGTACCAGCCTGACGGTTGAACGCAATTTCAATTGGCAGCAGGTCCAGAGCTTCGGGCAATCTATTTCACTATTCGCCAGCCGTCGACTGCTGGAATTAGGCATCCCAAACGGAAAACCCGGCATAGAGGGAGGCAAAGCACTTCAGGCGCTGGCAGCCAAAGGGTTACCTGATACTACGGTTGTAGTTATCCTGCCTGCACTGGAACGTGACGCAAAAAATAGTGCGTGGTTCGCCGCCTTGGAGACACATGCGCAAACCATCACCCTCAACGAAATTGACGCAGGCAATCTACCAAAGTGGATTGCCAACAGGCTTGCTCAGCAAGGTCAGCACACCAGCCCGCAAACACTTGAATTTCTGGCACACCAGGTAGAAGGTAACCTGCTCGCCGCCAATCAGGAAGTGCAAAAACTTGGCCTACTCTACCCGCAGGGAGAACTGACAGACGCCACGGTGCGTGAAGCTGTATTGAACGTATCACGCTACGATGCATTTCAATTAGGTGAAGCGGTTCTTGCCGGTGATGCAGAGCGCACTGTACGTATCCTGCAAGGGCTGCAGGATGAAGGTGAGAATGCCGTTGCCGTGATGAATCCACTGATGTGGGTACTACGCCCATTGGTGCGCATCAAGCAGGCAGAAATGCGCGGCGAAAACCTGACTAATGCCATGACAAGTGCGCGTATCTATGGTGACAGACAGGCTCTGGTTAAACGCGCAGTGGCTAGACTAAACTTGCGCCAACTGGAAGCAGCACTGCAAAAACTGGCAGATATCGACAAAACTGCCAAAGGCGTGATGCTGGGTGACGCATGGCTGGAGATCTCACGCCTTTGCTTTGGACTTGCCAAAGTTAGAGGACGTTAAATTATGCGTGATACAACTTCTAGCCAGGAATACTTTGATTACTTAGAAGGTAAAAAAATATAACCCCTGCAAGGCTGACACTGACGACCACAATCCTTATGGGCATGGCTATTGGCAGGCATACAGGAAAAATGGCAGGCGCAATCTGTCATGAGTCATGAGTAAAGAATATCCCCTTCCAAAAATCACGAATTAAAGAAAAGCGTATAATAACTTCGTTGATTTCAATCTCATGGCAATAAACACGTGAATATTCAAGAATACATGCAAAATATCGGCGTAGAGGCTCGTAAAGCCTCTCGTTTAATGGCAAGTGCCAATACCAACCAGAAGAATATCGCGCTTCAGGCGATTGCAAAGGCAATCCTGCGCGAAAAAACTGCATTACTGGCTGCTAACAAGCTGGATTTGGACGCAGCCCGCGCCAATGGGCTAGATGAAGCAATGCTGGACAGGCTGACGCTGACAGAGAAATCCATTAACGGAATGGCAGATGGCCTGATGCAGATTGCCAGTCTGGCTGATCCAATCGGTGAGATGAGCAATTTCAAGTATCGTCCAAGCGGCATTCAAATCGGTCAAATGCGCGTTCCACTTGGCGTGATTGGCATCATCTATGAAGCGCGTCCAAATGTGACTGTAGACGCTGCCGGACTGTGCATTAAATCTGGCAACTCGGCCATCTTGCGTGGCGGGTCTGAAGCGATTCATTGCAATCAGGCGCTGGCGAAGCTGGTGCACGAAGGCCTCGCTGAGGCGGGCTTGCCTACCACCGCGGTACAGGTTGTAGAAACGACAGACCGTGCCGCAGTAGGCGAACTCATCACCATGAAACAATATGTAGATGTAATCGTGCCACGTGGCGGCAAAGGGCTGATTGAACGCATCTCCAATGATGCCCGTATCCCAGTGATCAAACACTTGGATGGCAACTGCCATGTTTACATCGATGACGATGCGGATTTTGACAAAGCACTGCGCATTCTGGAAAACAGCAAAACCCAGCGCCTTGGCACCTGCAACACAGCAGAATCATTATTGATTGCACGCTCGGTTGCTGCCGATATGTTACCTAAGCTAGCCGATATGCTCACCGCTCACGGCATCGAGATTCGCGGCTGTGCGGAAACCTGCGCACTGGTGAAACAAGCCAAACTCGCTACAAAAGAAGACTATTACACCGAGTACCTCGCTGCCATCATCTCCTGCAAAGTCGTCAGCGGACTGGATGAGGCGATTGCCCACATTAACGAACACTCATCGCAACATACTGAATCAATCGTGACCGAGAATTACACCAAAGCACGTCGCTTTCTACGTGAAGTGGATTCCAGCAGTGTGATGGTCAATGCCTCCACCCGTTTTGCCGATGGCTTCGAATACGGTTTAGGTGCAGAGATTGGCATCTCGACAGACAAACTGCATGCGCGCGGCCCGGTCGGCCTTGAAGGGCTGACCTCGCTCAAATATGTGGTGCTGGGTGACGGACACGTCCGCGCCTAAAGTCGAAGAGATTACCCCGCAGGATCAGCTTTGAAAGCGATTGGCATTCTTGGCGGCACGTTCAATCCGATTCATTTCGGACATCTGCGCATGGCGCAGGAGCTTGCCGACGCCCTGAATTTTGACGAAATACGCTTTATCCCTGCGGCGAGTCCACCTCATAAAGATACCCCTGCCATCAGCGCAGAGCATCGCGCTGCCATGGTGCGATTGGCCATTGCAGACAACCCTGCTTTTACATGTGATGAACGGGAACTGCATAGAACTGGAGCATCCTATACCATCGACACCTTGCTAAGTCTGCGCGAAGAGCTTGGCTCTCAGGTCAGCATGACTTTGTTCATGGGTAGTGATGCTTTCACAAAATTCGATACCTGGCACCGCTGGGAAGAAATCATCCAGCACTGTCATATAGCGCTGGTACAAAGACCGCATGTCAATCAAGACAAACTGCCCAAGGTGTTAGAGACCTTCCTGCATAACCACTACACTGAAAATAGTGACGATTTGCATACCTCTCCTGCAGGCTACGTAACAATGCGGCAGATTACGGCACTGGATATATCATCTACAGCGATTCGTGCGGCTTTCAAGCATGGGTATTCCACACGCTACCTCATGCCTGACAACGTAATTGAGTATATCCAGACATACCACCTTTACAAATCATCGGACCATAGCAAAGTGAGTGCATCATGATGACATACGATTTAAGCAGAAATATCTGCAAACGATTATCTATCGCCATTCTGTCTGGATTAATAGTTTTACCAAGCGCTTGCGGTACCAACCCTGTTACCAAAAAACGCGAGTTTCAATTAGTGTCAGAAGCGCAGGAAATATCGATTGGTCAGCAGAACTACGCGCCCACACGCCAATCGCAAGGCGGTGACTATGTTCTGGATCCGGAACTCACTGAGTACGTGCGCAGTGTGGGCAATAAACTCGCCGCGGTCTCTGACCGTAAACTGCCTTATGAATTTAACGTATTGAATGATTCTGTACCAAACGCATGGGCGATGCCAGGCGGAAAAATCGCGTTTAATCGCGGACTGTTGTATGAGCTGAATAGCGAAGCGGAACTCGCTGCTGTGATGGGCCACGAGATGGTACATGCGGCCGCACGCCATGGCGCTAAAGGCATGGAGCGTGGCATACTGCTGCAGGGCGCGATGATTGCCGTTGGCATCGGTGCGCAGAATACCGATTATGCCAACCTGATTGTTGGCGGCGCACAAGTCGGTGCACAACTAATCAGCAGCAAATATGGCCGTGACGCAGAAAGCGAGTCTGATCTGTATGGCATGCAGTATATGAAAAAGGCGGGGTATGACCCTGCCGCAGCAGTATCTTTGCAGGAAACCTTTGTTCGCTTAAGCGCAGATAGAAAAACCAACTTTATTGATGGTTTGTTTGCCAGCCACCCGCCATCACAAGCCCGCGTGGATGCAAACAAGGCCACGCTCGCACAAGTGGGTGCCGGCGGTGAGTGGGGCAAAGAGATTTATGCCCAAAAAACGGCAAAACTTCGTTCAACACAAGCTGCCTATAAAGCCTATGATGAAGCAGTGAAAGCGCTTGGCGAAAAGAATATTGAAAAAGCCACCGCGCTTGCCAAACAAGCCATTGCCGGCGAGCCGCGCGAAGCTCGCTTTCAGGAGCTATTAGGTGATATCGCACTCACCCAGAAAAAACCGCAGGAAGCCTTAACTTTTTATGACAAAGCCATCAAACTGCAGCCGGATTACTTCAAACCACATGTGCAAAGCGGCATCGCCCTATTCAATATGGGCAAGAAGGATGAAGCAGAGCCTTTTCTTAAACGCGCCAACGAACTGCTTCCGACAGCACCTGGCCATGCCCTGCTCGGCCAGATTGCTGAAGAGCGCGGCGATGTAAATCTGGCACTGCAGCACTACCAGGTGGCTGCCGGCTCAAATTCAGACATAGGTAAAGACGCGATTGCGCGTGCAGTACGCATCGACCTGCCACGCAACCCTGCAAAATACATCAAATCAGGTGCTCAGGCTGATAATGCAGGTAATTTATTTGCAGTAGTACAGAATGACACGGCTTTACCAGTAGCGCGTGTACAGGTGCGTGTAGTGAAATATGACGCCAAAACTGGCCGTGCTATTGGGCAAAGCAGGCCTTTGCTGATTGGCAACGTGCAACCTGGCAAACGCGGCCAGGTTGCAGTTGGAGAACATGTTAAATCAGCAAAAGAAGTGCAGTTTTATAAAGTTATCGTCGAAGCCGCAGAACTGGCCAGATAGACAAGTTCAAAACTTACCGTTAGTTTAGTCTTGTGAAATCAAACACCACTTCATCCCGCCAGCCAACTACGCTCAAACACGGCGCATCGATACGCTGCTGCAGGCTGGCAAGATTCTCGTCAAACATCGGCATATCAGCATCAACCTGATTCGCAACCCAGCCAGCCAGCGTTAACCCTCTGGCTTTGATTGCTTCCACTGTCAGGAGCGCATGATTGATGCAGCCCAAACGCATCCCCACCACCAGCACGACTGGAATATCCAGCTTGAGCACAAGATCTGCAAGCGTCTCGGTTGCATTGAGGGGGACCATAAAACCACCGGCACCTTCTACCACCACCACATCTGTCAGCTTTAACAACTCATCGTAGGCATGCGAAATCACATCGGTATCAATCACCCCCCCCACTTGCTCGGCAGCAATGTGCGGTGCGATAGCGGGAGAAAAATGGTAAGGATTAACTAAATCCAGCGAGGCCTGCACATTGCTGGCTGCAGATAAAGTAAGCACATCTTCATTCAAGCACTCGCCTTGTGTATTCAATTCGCAACCTGATGCGATTGGTTTCATGCCGATAGTTTGAAAGCCAGCTTTAACAAAATGGCGAATCAGCGCACTGGCAATGTAGGTTTTGCCTACATTAGTATCGGTGCCAATCACAAAGTAAGATTGTTTTATCATGTTGATATAGCTTAGTAGGAGCACAATTCATTGCGCGATATGAAAAAGCTCGCTTCGCGCAATGAATTGTGCTCCTACATCGCACCTCTAGGTTTAAAGTGGATGGGGGCTACCCCTTCTTCCAATTGCGGTTTATCTTTTCCTCGCCAGGCATGCGCATACACCACTTCAAATGTGGCGGGCAGTTTGCCATCCTGCCTGAACTGCTCATAGGCGGTTTCCAGTTTCGCAAAATAGCCGCGCCCCATCAACCCGCGTGCACGACCATCGGTGGCATTATGTGCGCCTATGCTTTTCAAATCGCGCATCACACTTTTAACATCATCATAAGTGAGCGTGAATCTTTCCACATCCAGCACCGGCGCACTAAAACCAGCCCGCACCAATGCATCGCCAATATCATGCATATCTATAAAACGGCTCACACTGGTATATTCATTGCCGCTGGCGGCATCGGTAGCGACTCTTAACTCGCGCAAAGTATCCGGGCCAAAAGTGCTGAACATCAGCAGGCCCTCGGGCTGTAGTACACGGTGGAATTCCTGCAAGGCAGCATCTAAATCATTGCACCACTGAATGGCAAGGTTTGACCATAACAGACCTGTGCTGGCACTGGCCAAAGGCAATGCCTCGATATCGGCACATAGCAGACTCTGCGTGTTGCCGCCCAAGATTGATTTAAGCTTATGCACAACACCTGACTGATTGCATGTTTTACGGGTTTTTTGCAGCATCGGATAGGCAAAATCCAGTGATACCACCTGAGATTTGGCATATTTTCTTTGCAAGGCATGGCTGGCCAAACCAGTGCCACAGCCAGCATCCAGTATCACCTGCGGGTTTAATTTCACCAGATCCAGCCGGCTGAGCATCTCCTCGCGCACCTGTTTCTGCAGTATGGCAGCGGCATCGTAAGTTTCTGCTGCACGGCCGAAAGAGGCGCGAGCGCGCACTTTATCAATATGATAGATATCTTGTGTTTGCATCAAGGTATTAATGGTTTGCGGTTGGCGGTTCTAGAAATTGTACGATCGCATCAATGAACTGCGCCTGATGCGACAGGAATGGCGCATGCGAAGCGCCAGACATCACCCGCAAAAATCCCACTGGCAGCGTCTTCATCATCCAGTGTGCAGCCTGCACCGGTGCCAGCGAGTCTCTGTCTCCATGCACCAGTAGCGTCGGTTTTCTCAAATGTTCGATTTCCGCACGCAGGTCAGTTTCAAGCAGAATATTTAGCGCGCGATACAAGGTTTGCGAAGTAGGCGCAGGGCGCTCTGCAAACTTATTGCGCAATAGCTTCACAGTACTGCGCGAGTCGTCTGACCCCATGCATTGCAAGGTCAGAAACTGTCCCATGGTCTTGTGATAGTCGTCGTTCACGCTATCTGCAAAGTTGCCGAACTCTTCCGGCTCAATGCCGATATCCCATGTTGATTTGTACTCCACGCTTTCCTGATCAAAACTCTTATTCACAAAGCATGGTGTAGCGCCTACCAGCACTAACCGGCGCACCAGATCAGGGTAATCCAGCGCAATGCGCATGGCGACTTGCGCCCCTAGCGACCAGCCAACGATATCTGCATGTGCGGGTAATCTTTCAGCTACTTTTTCGGCTAAGGCATGTAAATGGTAAGGCTCGATTGGGCGGCTCATGCCCATGCCCGGCAAATCCACGATATGTAATGTGAACAGCTTACTGAGTTTCTTCACCAGCGGCTGCCAGACTGCGCCACTCATGCCCCAGCCGTGAATCAATACCAGATTCGGCCCTGTGCCTATGGTTTCTATATGAATGTTATTCGGTGTCATAAAGCACTTTCTGCCTGATGAAGGGCGGCAACCAGTCGTTTCACATCATCCAGTGTATGCGCTGCCGAGAGCGAGATGCGCAGCCTGGCTGTGCCTACCGGTACAGTGGGTGGACGAATCGCAGGCACCAGTATGCCAGAAGTTTGTAAATACTCACTTAACGCCAACGCTGCTTTATTATCACCCACAATCAAGGGTTGTATTGCGGTATCTGAAGGCAACAGATGCCACTTGGCAAGTTTGAGGTTAGCTTTTAAATAAGCAATCATCTGATACAGATTCGCACGCAGATCATCACCCTGTTCAATCAGCCTGACCGACTCTGCCAAGGTGGCAGATAATGCTGGTGGCGCAGGAGTCGAGTACACGTAGCTTTTGGCTTTTTGAATCAGGTAATCAATCACCACCTGCTCACCTGCAACAAAAGCGCCGGCAACCCCAGCCGCCTTGCCCAAAGTCGCCATCATGATGATACGCGATGACTTGAGCTTAAAATGGCTCAAGCTGCCCTTACCATGCTCGCCCAGCACACCAAAACCGTGGGCGTCATCAAGGTACAAATAGGCATCATACTTCTCGCAAAGCGCAAGGTATTCAGGGATAGGCGCAATATCGCCATCCATGCTGAACACGGCATCTGCCGCAATCAGCTTATGCTTTGCCGTACTGGATTGCAGCAGTTTTTCCAATGCGGCCACATCGTTATGCGCATAGCGGTGAAACTCTGCCAATGAATAATAACTGCCATCGTTCAGGCAGGCATGATTCAATTTATCGGCAAAAATCGCATCTCCGCGCCCCATCAGTGCACCCAAGACGCCAATATTCGCCATATATCCGGTAGAGAAAAGCAGCGCAGCAGGCAGCCCGACAAATGCAGCGAGCTGCTTTTCCAAGTCATCATGGTAACGATGATGCCCGGTCACCAGACCAGATGCCCCACTACCCACACCAGACGCACCTGCGGCCTGCTGCATTGTTGAGATTAAATTAGGATGATTGGCCAAGCCCAGATAGTCATTGCTGCAAAACGAAAGGTATGGCTTTTGATTGGCAACAATATGCTCCGCTTGCGGAGAGTCCAAGAGGCGCCGCTGACGCAACAGACCATCAGTCTTGCGCTGTTCCAGTTCTTTTTGTAGGCTATTAAGCATAAATCACTTTGTTTTGTTACCGCGCTCTCCCCAGCTCTCTCCCGCTTGCGGGCGAGGGGGGGGGTAAAGTCCTCTCTCCTACAAGCGGGATAGAGTTAGAGAGAGGGGTGGCACTAAACCTTGTTAATCCCCAATTTCGTAAATAATTTTTTGTCACTATCAGCTTCCGGATTACCGGTTGTCAGCAGCTTCTCACCATAGAAAATACTATTGGCGCCAGCCAGAAAACACATCGCCTGTATGCCTTCACTCATGCTCTGACGACCCGCCGACAAACGCACGTAACTGGTTGGCATGGTGATGCGCGCCGCAGCAATGGTACGTACGAACTCAAGCGGGTCAAGTTCCTCAGTGCCATGCAAAGGCGTACCTTCCACCTGTGTCAGCAGATTGATAGGCACACTCTCGGGTGGGCGCTCCATATTGGCCAATTGCGCCAGCAAGCCCGCACGCTGATTACGTGACTCGCCCATGCCGATAATGCCACCGCTACATACATGAATATCCTGACTGCGCACGCGCTCCAATGTTTCCAAACGGTCTTGATAGGTGCGCGTGGTAATCACTTCACCGTAGAACTCAGGCGCGGTGTCCAAGTTATGGTTGTAATAATCCAACCCTGCCTCTTTCAACTGCTCAGCCTGCCCTTCTTTCAGCATGCCCAAAGTAGCACAGGTTTCCAACCCCATCGCCTTCACTTCCGCAATCATCTTCAGCACAGGCTCCAAGTCGCGTTGCTTTGGGCCACGCCATGCAGCGCCCATGCAGAAACGGCTCGCCCCATTATCTTTTGCTTCCTGCGCGGCTTTCACCACTTCATCCAGCGCCAGCAAAGGCTCATTATCCACGTCAGTATGGTAGCGCGCCGCCTGCGGGCAATAACCGCAGTCTTCTGAACATCCACCTGTTTTAATCGAAAGCAGTGTGCTCACCTGCACCGCATTCGGGTCAAAGTTTTCGCGATGCACGGTCTGCGCGCGATACATCAAATCACTGAATGGCAACTCGTAAAGCGCAACAATCTCATCTACACTCCAGCGATTCACTGTTTTTTCTTCATGCACATGCGAATGACAAGACTTATTCAACCCAGCCTTAAGATTATCAGTATTAATCACAGCTTCAGCCGTTGAGGCCGTAGCACAGGGAGTATTTGCGGATTCAAGCATGGGTAGTTCCTTTAACTTTCAACAAAAGCAGAAAGCGTTGAAATTTGAGATAGAATTTGATTGGCGCAATTATACATTGTCAACAAAACCACCTGCAAACTTTGAACAATAGATTAAAATTTAAGCAAATTTGCACACTCTGCGCCAGTCATGATGGCGGCGACCTGGGAATCTGCCAACCATGCCTGCACGACCTGCCATGGCATGGTGCCCCACAATGTCCGCAGTGCGCATTACCGACCGATGGAAATATTTGCGGCAGCTGCCTGAACTCACCGCCAGACTTCGACGCCACGCACGCCCTGTTTACTTACGACTATCCGGTAGATGGGCTATTGCAGCACTACAAATACAAAGAGACATTACACCTTGCCAACACCTTCTCAGCACTCATGGCAAGCAAACAATCTTTACATACCCCTCAAAAACCCATCGACCTCATCATCCCCATGCCGATGCATGCCAAAAGGCTCAAAGAACGCGGCTTTAACCAGGCACTGGAAATTGCACGACTAGTAAGTAAGCAATTAAAAATCAAACTAGACTACACAACCTGCCAGCGAACAAAATACACCCCACCACAAGCCAGCCTGCACCTTAAAGAGCGCTTCAAGAACATATGCGGCGCATTCGATTGCCTGCAAAAACTGCCAGACTTGAGGATTGCCATCGTAGATGATGTGATGACCACTGGTGCCAGCCTGAACGAGCTGGCTAAAACTTTGAAACAAGCAGGCGCCACCCATGTAGAATGCTGGGTGATTGCAAGAACACTACCAAAATAAACTAGACCTATGTTCCACATCGTCCTCTTTGAACCTGAAATCCCGCCCAACACGGGCAACATCATCCGCCTGTGTGCCAATACGGGTGCGCAACTGCATTTGGTCAAACCATTGGGGTTCAGTCTGGAAGATAAGCAACTCAAACGGGCTGGTTTGGATTATCACGAATATGCCAACTTGCAGGTGCATGAAAATTGGGCAGCATGCAAAGCTGCACTGCCTGGCAAACGGATGTTTGCCCTTACCACCAAAGGCAGTACCAGCCATGCAAACATCCGCTACCAAAAAGAGGATGTGTTTGTATTTGGGCCGGAAACACGCGGCCTGCCTGAAGAGATTCGCAATGAATTTTCGCCAGACCATCGCCTGCGCTTACCGATGCTGCCAGACAGCAGAAGCCTGAATCTATCGAACTCCGCCGCAGTGCTGTTGTATGAAGCCTGGCGGCAAATTGGGTTTGAGGGTGGTAAGTAGCAATTTAGCCACTTTACCCTAGCTTTTAATCTAAATATTTGCAAGTTAGCCGCTTTTACTAGCACCCAAGCTGGCTACATTTGCTTTTACAACAAACTGCAGTATAGTGTTTGAAACTCATTAGCAAAGTTGCCGCTTATGCTGACTAAAACACTGCTGTTGTTAGCGCTAATTCTGATTAGCGGCTATTTCTGGCAAGCCAGAAAAAACGCTGCAAAAAGAACAAAACTACCGCTAAAGAGTGGCAACAAAGCATCAAACACCAAATCTACGTATTCTAAACATCGCTGTGTTGCCATAGAAACCGGCTTGATACCATGTAAAGCAATACGCAGCTATGTTGGCAAGCGGATTCTAATGCATGAGGCGCCAATACTTCCCGTGCAAGGTTGTGATACAAAGAAATGTGAATGCAAATTCACGCGTTACGATGACAGACGAACCGGCCCAAGAAGAAGTAAATTAAAAACTGCAAACCAGATCATTTCTGAAAGCAACAATAACAAACGCGCTCAAAAAGACCGGCGCAACGCTTAACTCACTTAAAGTATTGTCACTGGCCTGCAGCTAGCATAGCGAGCAATAACTGAAGGGCATCACCGTAGACTGAAGCCTCGCTAAACGCCTTCCGGCTTTTGCTCACGCCCCAGCAAATCCATCACAGCATCTTGCGCACTTTTACCGTGTGACAGTGCCTGATTGACTTCGTAGGTAATTGGCATATCGACCCCCAGCGTTTCTGCTCTGCGCATCACCTCACGCGCAGTGTTCACACCTTCGGCCACATGCCCCAAGCCTTGCAGAATATCGGCCAGAATTTTGCCGCTGGCGAGCTGCAAGCCTACTTCTCTGTTTCTGGAATACTGCCCGGTACAGGTCAGTATCAAATCCCCCACACCAGCCAATCCCATAAAGGTTTCCGCTTTTGCACCCAGCGCCATGCCAAAACGCGACATTTCGGCCAAGCCGCGCGTAATCATTGCAGCGCGTGCGTTATTACCGAAGCCCATGCCATCTGAGATACCGGCAGCAATCGCCATCACATTTTTAAGCGCACCGCCAACCGAGACACCTATCACATCAGTCGTATGATAGACACGCAGGTTGCCACCGTGAATCAGCAAGGCTGCTTCACTGGCAAAGGCCTCATCGTTCGCAGCCAGTGTTACCGCTGTTGGCAAGCCACGCACCAGCTCAGCCGCAAAGCTTGGCCCAGACAAGGCGCCCCATTTTTGGGTACTGCCTAACTCTTCCAGCGCCACTTCGTAAGGCAGTTTCGCAGTTTGCGGCTCCAGCCCTTTATGCGCCCAGATAATCGGCAACTGGCAGCCCAAGGCTTTGATGTCTTTTAAGATACCGCGAAAACCAGCAGTAGGTACAACAGATAGAATCAGGTCTGCACCATTGAGTGCGGTTTGCAGATCATCTTCAATCTGCAATTGATCATTAAATTTAAAGTCGCCCAAATATAATGGGTTAGCACGCGCCTTGCGCATGCCAGACACATGACCAGCGTTACGCGCCCACAGTGAAACCTGATGACGCTGGCTGATATTCATTGCAAGTGCGGTACCCCATGCACCCGCGCCCAAAACGGCGACTTTTGCCATTTAATTAAAACTCCACATTCAATTAAAACCCCAGGTAGATGAAATAAGAATAAATCCGGTCACACCGTCACGATGCTTTACTTTAAGCCAGCCATTATTAAGCTTGGTGTCTACCACTTCAAGCAGCACGTCTTTTTCAAGCGTGGCAAGCAGTTGAGAAGCAATGTCGGCAGACTGCCTGATCTCTGCCTGCGCCGTATTGACCATCACCGTGCGTTTGTTCGATAACTGCTTTGCTTCTACCCAGTTGATACTGCCCTGCGCATCACGCACCTTGAGCCAGTCACCCAGATTCACGATGACTTCAACCGGGTAATGTTGACTGAGCAACAAGACTTTTTTGGCAGAACTTGAAGGCGCATCGTACAACACGGCCTTAGGCACGGATACAGACTTAAACTCCAATGCCGACACCGTAAGCGGCATCAGCACCAGAGATAACAAAGTAAGAGATTTACTCGTTTGAAACATTAATACCTAGTGGGTGCCCGCATCAGCCTGCTGCTGTTTTTGTTGTGCGAACAGCGCTTCAAAGTTGATTGGGTTCAACAGCACTGGCTGGAAGCCGCCGCGAATAGTCAAGTCAGAGATACTTTCACGTGCGTATGGGAACAGGATATTCGGGCAAGTGATGCCAACAATCATCTCGATATTTTCTTCTGGTACATTGCGAATCTGGAAAATACCCGCTTGTGTCACTTCTACCAGGAATACGGTTTTATCCGCAATCTTTGAAGTAACAGTCACTTTGATTGCCACTTCAAACACACCGGCTTCGACCTGCTGAGCGAAGTTGCTCAACTCGATACCAACTTGTGGTTGAGTGCGGTCAGTAAAGATTTGTGGTGAATTAGGGATCTCTAATGAAGCGTCTTTCAGATAGATCTTTTCGATGCTGAAACCTGGTTGCTGTGCCTGGTTTTCATTGTTTGCGTTTTGTGCTGCGTTATTGTCTTCTTGTGCCATGTTTTTCTACTTAAAAAATATTAATGTGATTGAGTCAATTGTGATCGACTAAAAAATTCAGTCGCTATTTTAGCAGACTTTAGCCTGCCGCTAAGAGCGGGTCTAAACCACCTGCCAGATCAAGCGCGCGCAGATCATCAAAACCGCCAATATGACGGTCATCAATGTAGATTTGCGGCACGGTGCGGCGACCTGTGCGCTGCATCATTTCTTCGCGCCTCTCTGGCTCGAGGTCGATACGTATCTTATTGATTTCTTTAACACCCTTACTGGCTAACAGCTTTTCAGCGTTGATGCAGTAAGGACATACCGCTGTTGTGTACATCACGATATTTGCCATAGTTAGCCCTTTACTACTGGCAGTTTGGCTTCAAGCCACGCATCCAGGCCGCCCTGTAAATTATGCAACTGTTTGAACTCTGCTTTACGCAGGATATCGCAGGCTTTGGCAGAGCGCATACCACGCTGACAATTCACCAGTATCGGTTTATCTTGATACTTTTTCAGTTCAGCCAGCCTGTCCGCCAGTGCATCCAATGGAATGTGTTTGGCATCGACAATATGGCCGCTGGCAAACTCTGCCTGACCACGCACATCCAGCACTAGCGCATTACTGCGATTAATCAATGCCACAGCTTCAGTTGCTGAAAGACTAGGTACGCCACCCGCTCCCTTGTTAATAAGCGGCAACAGCAGCAAAATACCTGAACCCAACGCCAGACCAATCAGCAACGCATTATTTGTTACAAACTCCACATCTTTCCTTTCAAAATTAAAGCGACCAAATTTATAGTCAGATTTTACGTGCAAATAAGCTAAAATAGTGTCATTGCAACCATTAAATTTAGCGAATCACTAAGGCAGATATCATGTCATCTACAGCTCCCCAAAACACCACCCCTGTCGCCCTGCTAATTTTAGATGGCTTTGGCTATCGTGAGGAGATCAAGGACAACGCGATTGCACAGGCTAAAAAGCCGAATTGGGACACACTGTGGAAGAATTTTCCGCACACGCTTATCAATGCCTCAGAGCATTACGTGGGTCTGCCAGATGGCCAGATGGGCAACTCGGAAGTGGGCCACCTGAACATTGGTGCGGGTCGTATCGTATTTCAGGACTTTGAACGTATCAACAACAGCGTTACCAGTGGCGAGTTTTTTGAACACCCCGAATTAAAACCTGCACTGCTGAATATTAAACAAAGCGACAAAGCGCTGCATATTTTTGGTTTGCTGTCTGACGGTGGCGTGCACAGCCATCAAGACCACATTCACGCCATGATTAAAATGGCAGCCCTAAACGGCCTGAATAAAGTATACGTACACGCGTTTTTAGATGGGCGTGACACCCCGCCTGTGAGCGCTGCGCCATATATCGATGCGCTGGAGCAGCAATGCAACATACTGGGCACAGGCAAGATCGCCTCTATCAGCGGACGCTTCTATGGCATGGACAGAGACAAACGCTGGCCCCGTGTAGAAGCTGCTTACACATTGTTTACAGAGGGTATCGGCGAGTTTACTGCAGAAACTGCAGCCGAGGGATTACAGGATGCTTACGCACGTGGCGAAAACGACGAATTCGTAAAAACAACCGCCATTCGCAAGGCTGATGAGAGACCCGTTCATCTTGAAGATGGCGATCTGGTCGTATTCATGAACTTCCGCTCTGACCGCGCCCGCCAGCTTACACATGCATTACTCGCAGAGGAGTTCGATGGTTTTCATCGTCGCCATGTGCCCAAACTGGCAGGTTATTTCACACTCACCATGTATGACAAAAAAGAAACCAAAGCTACGGTCATTTTTCCGCCACAACAGGTACGCAATACATTTGGCGAATACATATCAAACCTTGGCCTAACTCAACTACGTATTGCGGAAACCGAAAAGTATCCGCACGTGACGTTCTTTTTCAACGGTGGGGAAGAAACGGTTTTCGCTGGTGAAGATAGAATTTTAGTGCCTTCACCACAGGTCGAGACCTATGATTTAAAACCTGAGATGAGCGCCTTTGAGGTTACCGACAGGCTGGAAGAAGCCATTCTCAGCAAGAAATACAACGCCATTATCTGCAACTACGCCAACTGTGACATGGTTGGTCACTCTGGCAACCTTGCTGCCGCAACCGCAGCAGTAGAAGCGCTGGACACCTGCATCGGCCGCGTGGTCAACGCCATGCAAAGCATCGGTGGCGAAGTGCTCATCACCGCCGACCATGGCAATGCCGAGCTGATGTTTGATGAAGAAAATCATCAGCCGCATACGCAGCATACAACCAATCTGGTGCCATTGGTTTATATCGGAAAAAGCGCCACATTGTCAGATGGCGGCGCACTGTCTGATTTAGCACCAACACTACTCAATATGATGGGGTTAACACAACCGACTGAAATGTCAGGCAAGAATCTGGTTCAACTTAAGGCCTGATTTTAGCCACTTTCTCGCTTGATGTCTTATTTTCCATTTTCCAAATTCACAATCAGCACGGCTTTAATCGCCGTGCTATTGGCATACGCGCCTGCATCGCAGGCGGAAAAGAAAACTGAGCAGCCCAAACAGGCATTGAGCGAATTACAGCAGCGGCTGGAGTCACTCAAAAAAGAACTAGACGACTCAAAAGAAGCACACAAGGATGCCGCTGACGCATTAAAAGAGAGTGAGCGGGCAATCAGTGAAGCCAATAAGAAACTATATGAGATCAATCGAAAGCAGCAGGAAAACAAAAAGACACTGGCAAAACTCGCCTCGGAATCAAACAAAACAAATCTCACACTGGCACAGCAGCAAAAACTGTTAAGCGGTCAGCTATATCAACAATATATGCATGGCCAGCAGAGTTACATACAAATGATTTTACAAAGTGAGCGCCCTAGCGAAATAGCGCGTGACGTACATTACTACTCATACATTGCCAAAGCCAGAGCCGAGCTGATTCAGAAAATGCAGGGCAATCTCGCTAAGATCACCAAGCTCAACGAAGAAACGGCTGAAGCACTTAAAGATGTCGCAGAACTCAAGCAGAAGCAAATAGATGAGCGTCGCGCGCTGCAAGAACAAAAGCAGGAAAAATCCAAAGTAGTTAAATCGCTATCACAGCAAATTGCAGCACAACGTGGTGAAATCAAAAAGCTGAGTCGAGACGAAAAGCGGCTATCTCAGTTGGTGGAACGTCTGGCTAGAATCGTACCGGTTAAACCTAAAGCTCGCACCACAAAAAATATCGTACCTAACAAAAACACGCCTCCCGACAGTACTGGTGAGCAACCCGCACAAGTAGTTGCCAACAACAATACGCTACCTAGTGATGATTTCGAAGGTGCAAATTTCGCAGCATTAAAAGGCAAACTGAGACTGCCTGTGCGTGGTGACGTAACCAACCGATTCGGCACAAGCAGGGAAGATAGCGGCGTGTCATGGAAAGGCTTATTCATCAAAGCCCGTGAAGGTGCCGAGGTGAAGTCGGTCGCCAGCGGCCGCGTCGTATTTGCTGACTGGCTACGCGGCTTTGGCAACCTGGTGATTGTTGATCATGGCGATGGGTACATGAGTCTGTATGGCAACAATCAGTCCATCTTGAAACAGACCGGGGCAATCGTACGTGGCGGGGACACTATCGCATCTGTAGGCAACAGTGGCGGCAATGAAATGTATGGCGTCTATTACGAATTAAGACGGCAGAGCCGTCCTTTTGACCCAATGAGCTGGAGCAGCCTGAATTAGCCAATCACTCCAGTGGCGCTTGAGCCGGCATCCATGAGTAATTACGACCAATAAAAAAGCACGCTTACGCGTGCTTTTTGTTTTACTTCATATCAACGAAGCGATTAATTAGCCGCTTCTGCTGGCGCTGCCTCATCTGCTGGTGCAGCCTCTGCCGCTGCAGTTGCAGCTTCAGCTTGAGCCGCTAAAGTTGCCGGATCGATCGTGATACCAGGAACGCGCTCTTCCGGTGTTGGCACATAGCCACCTGGCTCCGGAGCTGCTGGTGCAGCTTCTGCCGCAGGCGCTGGAGCAGCCTCTACTGGCGTTGCTTCTGCCGGTGCCGCTTCTTCCTTAGCACCACAACCAACAACCAATAAACCTGTAACACCTAAAACTAATAATGAACGTAATAACGCTGACATTACATTTCCTTTTCTTATGATAAAAAATATTAAAAAAATCCGGTAACCTTGATTTATATTCAAAGGGTTATGGGCGTTATTTTAACTTAACATGCCCTAAATGCAATTAGGTTGATCACATTTAACCAATGCTTACCAAATTAGACTATCTGATTAAAATATGCATTAGACAGGTATTCTTAAGGTCAGCCCAGGATAAATCTTGTCCGGATGACTCAGCATGGGTTTGTTAGCCTCGAATATCTTCATATAGGCATTTGCATTACCATACAGCTCTCTTGCAATCTTGATCAGCATATCGCCACTGCCAACGATATAAAACACTGGCTCTGATACAACATCAGTGTGGCTGATTCTGGAATGTACATGGGCAACCCCTGCGATATTGCCGCAACATAACAGTATTTTTTCTTTTTCTTCCTGTGTAGTCGCAGTCCCTTGCACATATACAGTCGCAGTCGTGGCATCAAAAGTGATGGTCAAATTCTCTGCCGTCAGATTCATCTTTTTCACATAATCGGCAATTGCGATTGCTGCCGCGTTATTTGCCAATTCCAAACTGAGCGGCGTTTGCCCTATCATCGCAACAGCTTCAGTTACCTTAAGCTCAATGAGCTCACGCAGATTTTCACCTGCGTTCTTAATAAATGCAAATGTTCCCATTACCAATCCCCCAATTAAAATCTCTTTTATCTTTGTTTTTATTATTATTTTTTAGCTTACTCAAGCGTCTAACGCGCTTTTCGTCACGACAGTGGCACCACTGCCGATTTCAATACACTACATTTACCGTGATAACATTCGCGCTCTAATCATCGCCCCTTTCTCATACGCTTCTATTTCATATGGATTTTTTCTATAGCCTTTGCGTGAAGCCCATAGATATTTCCATATCGTCATTCCTGATAAATACTGTTCCACATGTGTCAGTTCATGCGCCAGCAATTCAACACCCGCTGCAGTGCAGGGTTGGTATATGCGAGGCCTATCCAGCTCTGCACGCAAATGGATGCGGCAGCCTAACACCACAGCACACATCCGGCTTTGTAACCAGAAGGGCACATTCCCTTCAACTATCCTCGCCAATTCCAGCGTGCGCTGCTGAAAATAAGGCTGATAGAAACTTAACTCAGCTTCACTCAACGATCGCTCTTTTCCAGCCACAGATTGCCTATTCCCCGATCAGATGGAAAATCACCCGGCGTTTACTCGCAACATGACGGTGTTCATACAGGAAAACACCCTGCCACTGCCCCAGCGCCGCCCTGCCTTCAAGCAGCGGGATCGAAAGGCTTGTCTGCGTCAGTGCGGTGCGCACATGTGCCGGCATGTCGTCCGGGCCTTCCACCGTATGAATGAACAGCGGATCACCATCAGGCACCAGGCGCTTAAAAAACGCCTCCATATCTACAAGCACGTCATGATCATAATTCTCGTTAATCAATAGACTTGCTGACGTATGCTGAATGTACAAGGTAACCAAACCCGTTTGCATACCGCAACTTTCTACCCACGTAATTAACTCGGGGGTAATGTCATAGAGCTTTCTGCCGTATGTACTCACGCTGATTTGATGTATTTTTTGTTTCATTCGTTAATTCACATAACATCGTCATATTCATTATGCACCCAGACCAACTAAAAAAACAGGGTGATTTTCATTAGAATCTAAAGCAGACGCGGCTTATGGAGTGTCTTTTATATTGTTTGCACTATTTCACAAGGGTCTTAGGAAGCAAAGCACTTATTAAAGTGTGATAACTTCCTGAAATGGTTAATAAAAATAGATACTACAGTCGTTCTAAAATCACAGAGCCTAAATTCAGGCAGCTTGTGCGCTGTT
>Ga0172373_10000886_pt1 | contig 49118 bp, 71 predicted proteins | sample Lak10m_2_FD_114546 | JGI IMG/M metagenome (GOLD analysis project Ga0172373, IMG submission 114546) | Freshwater microbial communities from Kabuno Bay, South-Kivu, Congo - kab_092012_10m | ecosystem: Environmental > Aquatic > Freshwater > Lake | place: Democratic Republic of the Congo... | reverse complement strand
TTTCAGATCAAAGTAATAACATCTTTATTAACAGATAAATCATTTTTACAACAAATATCTGATATTATCTCACCAAAGTATTTTGAAAGTGATGCTAACAATTGGCTAGTTGAACAAATTCTAGATTATAACTTACAATATAAAGGTACGCCGACTCTTGAAGTACTTAAGGTTAAGCTTGATGATGTTGAACAAGAAGTTTTAAAGTCGCAAATAATTCAGCATTTACGTGATGCATGGAAGTACACCGATTCAACGGATTTAGATTTCATTAAGCAACAAGCCTTAGATTTTTGTAAAAACCAAGAAATTAAAAAGGCAATTCTAGGATCAGTTGAATTGCTTAAGTCCGGACGCTACGAAGAAATAAAAGTACAAATTGATAATGCACTTAAAGCCGGCGCTGACAAGGACATTGGTCATGAGTATATGCTAAATATCGACGAACGATATACAGATGCAGTTCGTGATGTATTAGGTACCCCATGGGAAGTGATAAATGAATTAACCGATGGAGGTCTTGGCAAAGGCGAGTTGGGAGTAATGGTAGCACCTGCAGGTATTGGTAAGTCATGGGCTTTAATGAATATTGGCGCTCATGCTGTAAAACAAGGTAAGACGGTAGTACATTATACACTTGAATTAAATCAAGCGTATGTCGGCTTACGATACGACTCGGTCATCACGGGTATTGCAAATCAAAACCTAAAGAATTATCAGACTGAAGTAAAAGAGCAATTGTCAAAAATAAAAGGTGAGTTAATTATCAAATACTTTCCTACTAAAACAGTATCAGTCATGGGGATTCGAGCTCACGTAGAAAAATGTATACTACAAGGCAAGCGTCCTGATATTATCATCGTTGACTATGCTGATTTGCTTAGAGGCCACGGCCAAGAAAAACGACATGAACTAGAAGGTATATATGAAGACTTACGTGGCCTTGCTGGCGACTATGAAATACCATTGTGGACTGCGTCTCAGGCAAATCGATCGGCACTAGAAGAAGATATTATCGATGCAAGTAAAGTTGCTGAATCATATGGTAAGGTTATGGTTGCTGACTTTATCATTTCATTATCGCGTAAAGTTCAGGATAAATTAGCCGGTACCGGTAGATGGCATGTAATTAAAAATCGGTTCGGACCGGATGGTATCACATTGCCTAGTAAAATGAACACATCGAATGGACAGTTTAATATTTATGCCGATACATCTATAGATGGTAAAGATACTAAAAAGCAAATGGATAATGGCAATGAACTTGCTCGTAAAATGTTAGCGGCTAAGTTTAATGAGATTAAGAATGATGGCTTTGAATAAAAAAAGTAAGTATTTTTATCAAAAAGCTGTTAGGTTATGAGTGAGTGCACTATATTTAATATTATAAACACAACGTTTTTGTAACTTTAAAGAGTTACAATCTTACACTTAAAGGACTTTAATCATGGATGTTTCAAACAAAATTCTATCAGACATTACAGTTTACATGAAATATGCCAAGTATAATGATGAACTACAACGTCGAGAAACTTGGGATGAATTAGTTACGCGTAATAAGGAAATGCACAAGCGTAAGTACCCGGCATTACAGGATGAGATTGAGGCGACTTACAAATATGTGTATGACAAAAAAATACTGCCGTCTATGCGTAGCTTGCAGTTCGGCGGCCGACCGATAGAAATTTCTCCTAATAGGATTTACAATTGTGCATATTTGCCAATCGATGACTGGCGAGCTTTTGGTGAGACAATGTTTTTACTGTTAGGTGGAACCGGCGTCGGCTATTCAGTACAAAAGCATCATGTAAGTCAACTCCCGGAGATAAGAAAGCCTAATACAGATAGACGCCGTAGATTTTTAATTGCAGACTCAATCGAAGGCTGGGCAGATGCAGTTAAGGCATTAATGAAGTCGTATTTTTACGGTGGTTCTAGATTAAAATTTGACTTTTCTGATATACGGCCAAAAGGGGCTCGATTAGTAACATCTGGTGGAAAAGCACCGGGCCCGCAGCCTCTCAAGGAATGTTTAGTTAAGATTGAAGGGATTCTAAATGAAAAGAAAGACGGTGAAAAACTTACTCCAATCGAAACCCATGATATTGTTTGCCACATTGCTGATGCTGTTCTTGCCGGGGGGATTCGCCGTGCTGCTCTTATATCATTATTTTCGGCGGACGATGATGAAATGATTGCATGTAAATCCGGCGAATGGTGGGAAATCAATCCACAACGCGGACGTGCTAATAATTCAGCTGTATTGCTAAGACACCGCATCACTAAAGCATTTTTTACAGAATTGTGGAAGCGTGTTGAATTATCTGGCGCTGGCGAGCCGGGCATCTACCTATCTAACGATAAAGATTGGGGCACTAATCCATGCTGTGAAATTGCACTACGGCCATTTCAATTTTGTAATTTATGTGAAGTAAATGTATCAAATATCGAATCTCAAGATGACTTTGATGCTAGAGTTAAGGCAGCTGCATTTATCGGCACATTACAAGCCGGATATACGGAGTTTCATTATTTACGACCAATTTGGCAACGTACAACGGAAAAAGATGCATTGATAGGAGTATCAATGACAGGTATTGGGTCAGGTACTGTATTGGGATATGATATGAAGAAGGCTGCAAAAATCGTTAAAGATGAAAATGCTCGAGTTGCGGATATTATCATGATTAATAAATCAGCTCGTTGTACTACCGTTAAGCCTGCAGGCACTACATCACTAACGTTAGGTACTTCATCAGGCATCCATGCATGGCACAATGATTATTATATTCGTCGTATTCGTGTTGGAAAAAATGAATCAATCTATTCATACTTAAAGACATACCATCCAGAGTTAGTCGAGGATGAGTATTTTAGACCACATGATACGGCCGTCATTAGCATTCCGCAAAAGTCACCGGATGGAGCTATTATGCGTACGGAATCGCCATTTCAATTGCTCGAGCGTGTAAAGCGCGTAACTCAAGAATGGGTACGCCCAGGACATAGAACTGGCTCTAATACACATAATGTATCAGCAACAATTTCGTTGCGTGAGCATGAATGGGAAGCAGCTGGTGAGTGGATGTGGGAAAATCGAGAATATTACAACGGATTGTCAGTACTGCCATATGATGGCGGGACATATACACAGGCGCCATTTGAAGATATTACTAAAGATCAATTCGACCGTATGATGTCGTCGCTTAAAGATGTTGACCTGTCACGTATTATTGAAAGTGATGATATGACAGATTTATCAGGTGAATTAGCCTGTGCTGGTGGAGCATGCGAAATTAGATAATGATGAACAACGATTGGATACTCGATCTATATGTACGTGAATATTTATTAAAAAATAAAACTAGTTGTTCATATACAAATATAGATGACAATGAAGCTGTCGACAAACAAACTAAATCCTAATCCATGTTACATTAATGCAACAGAACTAGATGAGATTTTAATTGATCCGGCTAGTGTTAAATTGTTTGACCAAAACGGCTATCATTTAACAGCGGCAGAGCAGTCATTTTTAATATATAATGGCTATTCTGCCGTTGAACGCCGGCACGAAGATTGTCTACGATACGATTGGATAACATGGAATAAACATAACGGCGCTCATATAAATCACTCAGATTTGTTTGAACGCAAGGGATTTGACTCCGAGGCATTAGATCAATTAAATTATTATGCTAACCAAAATCCGCTGCTATATAAACTCATTAAAATGAAACCTAAATGGGGCATTGATATATCAATTGACTATGTCAGTAAAGATGCTGTATTCGAAGTATTTCATTATGAGTGGGACTCGTTTCAGTATGAATTAGTAGAAGAAAAGCGCGCAAGTATAGAACAATTTGTACTAGCTCAGGATTGGGATGACGTGGCAGCTACGTTATGGCGTAAGCGAGATGAGTGGTATGGATTAAGCTTTTTCGATCAAACTTTATGGCGTACAAATTATTTTGGATTGCCTCCGGAACAGTTTAAAAATGTAATTTGGGATAATAAATGAAACTTAAGACAATTGTAAAAAATATTGTATTAGAAGGTAAGTTGTCAGACTTTGGTGATAACAATACTCCGGCTGCATTAAAAAAAGAAAAAGAGATTCAAGGTAAGAATGTCAAGCCTGACGATGCAATTGAAGATTTAGATCTTAATACACTAAATAGAAATCATACGATCAAAGAGTATCGGTACGGCCCACTAAATCCAGATGATGAAAAAGGCACTGAAAAGTTTTGGGAAGATAAAGCACATATGTGGGATACTACAGTAGAACATGCAAAAACGTCTAGATGTAGTAATTGTTCGGCATTTGATAAATCGCCAGCAACAATAAAGAAAATAGCAGATGCTATAGGCCCAGCTGGTAAAACAATTGTCGACCAAGCCGATTTAGGTTTCTGCGAATTGTTTTGGTTTAAATGTGCTGGCGCACGTACGTGTGACGCATGGCTGTCCGGAGGCCCAATAAAAAAGTAAAAAAAATATTCAAAATATTTGGTTTTAACAAAATTTGTTCATATCTTTATTTTATGGGAAAAATCAAAGCATTGTTATATCATGATGATAATCTAGCCGAATCACATGATGATTATCTAGACGATGAATACTTCTACGAACTTTTTTTAAAGAAACGGATGGAACAATATCAAAAATTATTTGATAATTTGAAATAACGTTACTATATTAACCATATCAAATCAAAAATAGTTACAATGTTTAAGTTTAAAGACGTCGATGTTACATTCGACATGAAGCCCCTAGAAAAGTACGATCAAGAGTACTTGAAGACGATGGCATATGAAGCAGTTCAGTCGCCATCATTTTTGCATTCAGGACAGTCATTTGTTCAAATGTATCCGAATGCTAGCAATTTTATGTTGTTTAATGACTATCATAAGATGCAAATCAAAATGAACGAGCTTTCTCGGCATTGGGATTGTTATGCATCTCATTTGCTTGACGGTAAGAAATACTGGATGGCATGGACATATCAGGACGAGGCTAATTAATGAAGTCTAAAAAATTTCAGTCGACAAAATTATTCGATGGGTATTCAGCTTGTTTTAGACAATGGAAAGCTGAGGGAACCCATTGCAAGTATTTACATGGTTATGCTGTATCATTTCGCGTTTGGTTTGAAGGCGAACTAGATGAACGTAATTGGGTATATGACTTTGGCGGTATGAAACGCGCAAAGTCGTCAATTGACACCCGTCCTCCCAAAGATTATTTTGCATGGCTTTTAGATCATACAACATTAGTTGCGATAGATGACCCGCAACTTGAGATGTTTAGGCAGTTAGATCGAATGGGCGTGATTCAATTGAGAGTGTTGCCCGCGGTCGGCTGCGAACGGTTTGCTGAGTTTCTATATGAAAAAATTAATGAATTTTTAGAAGTTGAGACTAACGGTAGAGTTAAAGCTATTAAAGTAGAAGTGTATGAACATGATCGAAATAGTGCTAGCTATAGTGAATGATTTATATTAAGTCAGATAAAAAATAATAGGTTATCATTTTAAGATATGAGTAGAGTAGAAGATTACAATAAAACATTGCCTATAGTAGAACTATATCTTTGTGTTCAAAGTGAAGGTAGTCGCGCCGGTATGCCAACGATTGCAGTACGAACTACCGGCTGTACGCATAGATGCTGGTTCGGCGAAGGCGGTTGGTGCGATTCATGGTATACAAGTATCCATCCGGAGAAAGGCGTATTTACGTTTAACGATATTATTGCAATATATGATAAGTATCCACATGTCACAGAAATGATGTTAACAGGTGGATCGCCCACAATGCATCCAGCACTTGTTAATGAATTAACGCATTTTGCACATGAACGGAACATTACCATCACGATCGAAACAGAGGGGTCGCAGTTCGTTTCCACTGATTATCCGATTGGCCTCGTATCCCTTAGCCCTAAGTTTAATAATTCTGTCCCTCGTGTCGGTATCACTACGCCAGCTGGTAAAGTGGTGGACGAAAAATTCATTGATACGCATAACAGGCATAGACTTAATTATGAAGCAATTCAAAAGATGATCGAGTATCATACGGATTATCATTACAAGCCTGTATGGGATGGCACAGAAGAGACATTGCAAGAAATTGAGGCTTTTCGAGTTAAGATGGATATCCCAAAAAATAAAACATGGATTATGCCCGCGGGCGATAATCGTCAAGAACTAATTAATATTTATCCACAAGTATTTGAAATGTGTGCTATACACGGATATAATTTTACCGGTAGAGAACATATTATTGCATACGATACAAAAAGAGGAGTATAACATGAAAATGATTCCAACAGGTGATTATCTCTTGCTCAAGAAGCGAGAAGAAACAAAGTCCGCGGGTGGTATTATTATGACCCCGCAACAAAGTTCATTGGTACATGCAGATGTAGTAGATGCAGGTCCTGGTATTTTTACACAGACGGGTGACAGAATTACAATGGATATTAAGCCGGGCAATACGGTGATTGTTCGTAGTGAGTTGTTATCAGGACATTCTAATCGCGTTGAACTCGACAACGAGAAATTTTATTTGGTAAGAGCATCGGAAATCCTAATGGTCGCATATGATGAGTGATGCTCATAACTTAGAGCTTGTTACTGCCGGATTTGCAAATGGCATTGCGACGAATCGTCCTCTGACAGAAAGCGAAAAGGCTGATATGATTAATGCAGCTGCCGATGCATTTGGTAAATTTCTAGATGCACTTAAATGTGATTGGCGAAATGATCCGAACTCCGATAAGACGCCATATCGCGTAGCCAAAGCCTATGTTAATGATCTATGGGCCGGCCGATATGAAGGCGCGCCTGACATCACAGCTTTTCCTAGCGATGGGTATGATGGTATGGTATTTGAGGGAGGCATTCCATTAACTAGTATGTGCTCTCATCATCACCAGACAATTATGGGTAGAGTACATGTTGCATATATTCCGGGAACAGATAGTAAAGTTGTCGGGCTTAGCAAGCTAAATCGATTAGTTGAGCACTTTGGTCGAAGAGGTGCTATCCAAGAACAGTTAACTGTTGCAATACACCATGCCATAAACACTATTATTGATGATAATAAAGGTGTTGCTGTTATGATTGAAGCGACACATAATTGCGTACAATGTCGTGGTGTAAAGCATGGCGGGGCTAGTATGAAGACTAGTAAATTGACGGGTGCATTTAAAGATGATGCCGCAACTAGAAACGAGTTTTACGAATTTGTGAGAGGTTATGGAAATTCTATTTCCTGAGTATAAGATTGAACGTAGAGTACGTGCCATGGCACACAAACTCTCAGAAGAACATAAAAATAGCGGTAATTCACTACCGCCAGTACTGGTATGTGTATTAAACGGCGGCTTTATGTTTTTTACGGATCTCGTACGTGATATGGGTATCGATATACAAGTAGACTTTATTCGGCCCAAATCATACGATGGACAAGATAATAGCAAAGGAGTTACGTTTACTAAAGAGATAGAAGTAGATCTTAAAGGAAAACGGGTTTACATTATCGAAGATATTATTGACTCGGGTAATACCATGGTAGAAATTTTGCAACGTGTATCAAGTCATATGCCGGCAGAGGTTAAAGTAGTTACATTAGTTCAACGTAAAAATACGCATATGCCAGCTGATCATACTTGTTTTGAAATTGACGATGAGTGGGTAATAGGTTACGGATTTGATGACAATTCTTTAAAGCGAAATTATAGAAACATTTATAAAATTTAATCATGACAACAATAAAATACGACGCATTGCAAAAAGGCTACAAATACAAACGTGGCAAATTCGATTTTCACAAAATTCCTGATCCAGATAAGCATCAGCGAATTTCATTTATTAAATCTGGAATTCGGATTGCTGGATATCTCTGTATTCCTATCAACTTAACACTAGCACTGTCATTGTTAATTGGCAGTGAAATTGTTGGTGTTATTGAAGAGTTAGTGTAATAAAAGTACTTATATTATCTATAAACAAAGACATTTATGTATCAAGCGATAGCATATCGAAATAACGACAATAGCATTCACATCTGGGATGATATTAAAGGTTATTATAATTTTAAATACAAACCATATGCATATCGTAAATCTACATACGGTACGTTTGTTGCACTCGACGGCGAACGTGTTAACAAAGTAACGGATATTGATCAGCATGAGCAAGGATTATATGAAAATGATGTTAATCCAGAAACTCGTACATTGATTGATTTGTATACAGATTCAGACGAATCGTCAGTAGGTCATAGAACATTGTTTATAGATATTGAGGTTGATGTTGAAGATGGATTTCCTACTGCTGAAACTGCGGAAAATGAAATTACATCTATTGCAATTTATGATGCCAGCGGTGATAAAAAATTTGTATGGATTCTAGACCCGAGTGGTCAAGTACCAAATATGCGTAGCGGCAATTTAAGTACGGTTTCATGCCGTAATGAATATGAGTTGCTACAAAAGTTTATGAGTAAATATCATGAAATTGCTCCTACGATTATTACGGGATGGAACATTGATTTTTTCGATATTCCATATCTATTCAATCGCATGTCAAAAGTAATGGGCGATACATTTGCACGTAAACTATCACCAATATCAGATGTCATATGGCTAAAGCATCGTAACAGGTATCGCATTTCTGGCGTGTCATGTTTAGACTATATGGCATTGTATAAGAACTTTACATATTCTCAGGAGTCGAGCTACTCGTTAGAAGCTATTTCGCAGAAAGAGTTGGGTAAAGGTAAAATTAAGTATGATGGCACGTTGGATACATTGTTAAAGACAGATATTCAAAAGTATGTTGATTACAATATTAATGACGTAGATCTTGTCGTTGAACTAGATAAAAAAATGAAATTGATTGATTTGGCTCGTGGTATTTGTCATAAAGGCCATGTTCCATATGAAGACTTTTTGTTTGCTACACGTTATCTAGACGGCGCTGCATTAACGTACTTAAAACGTAATAATATTGTAGCACCAAGCCGTGCACAACGAGAGTCGGGAGAATCTGTCGACTTAATGGGGGCATATGTTAAGTCCCCGTCTCCGGGGCGATATAAATGGGTATATGACCTTGACTTGACATCATTGTATCCTAGTATCATTATGACACTTAACATATCTCCGGAAACTAAAGTTACGAAGATAAATAATTTTGATGGCAATAAATATGTAAAAAATACGGGCCATCATTATACGGACGGTTGGAATGGGTGGGAGGATAGCACAGCGCTGCGCGGTTATTTAGAAAAAAATTCGTATTCTATTGCAGCAAATGGTGTGGTGTACAATACAACAATTAACGGCTTCCTCCCATCTATTCTTCGTAAATGGTTTGATGAACGCGTTGAATTTAAAAATTTAAAAAAACAATATGAAAAGCAGGGCGATGCTGCTAAGGCTGAGTATTATGATCGTATGCAGTTAGTGACTAAAATTTTGCTTAACTCATTCTACGGTGTATTAGGAACTCCAGGCTTTAGATTTTTTGATCCAGATAATGCGGTTGCAATTACAAGTACCGGCCAGCAACTAATTAAATTTACGGCAGATATTGGAAATCAATATTACAAAAAGGAATTAGGCGCTGATAAAGATTATTGTATATATACTGATACAGACTCAACATTTTTCTCATCTTTGCCATTAATAGAAAAGCGATATCCGGACTTTGATATTAAGGATGAGGCATGGATGGCGGAGAAAACTATAGAAATCGCCGGAGAAGTGCAGTCATTTATCAATACCGCATATAATATGTATGCCGTTAAATTCCATAATGTTTCTACTCATAGATTTGATATCAAACAAGAGTTTGTCGCAAAGGCTGGCTTATGGATTGCAAAAAAACGATATGCCCAATGGCTGATTAATCAAGAAGGCCATACTATCTCTAGACTCGATGTTAAAGGGTTAGATGTTGTACGATCATCATTCCCGCCGGCATTTCGTAAATTTATGGCAGAGGTATTAGAAGATATACTAAACGACATTAGTAAAGAAAGCTTGGATGAAAAAATCTTAAATTTTAAGGAATCGATAAAACATCGTGAGTTGCTTGAGATTATGTTTCCGGTTGGCGTTAAACAAATATCTAAGTTTAAGCCAAAAAAGTCCGCGCCATTCTCTCCGCCAGCAAAAGGCACACCGGTTCATGTAAAGTCTGCGATCAATTACAATGATATGCTTCAATTTCACGGCATTAAAAATATACGTGAAATTCTAGATGGGGAAAAAATTAAATGGACATATGTCAAGCCCAACTCCATGAATTTAGAAACCATGGCTATGAAAGGACATGATGATCCAGATATCATTGTTGACTTTATTAAAAAGTATATTGATCATGACAAGATCTTTAAGTCGTCATTTGAAAACAAACTAAATGATTTTTAAGATGCAATGAATTGGGGCCGTATTCCAGAAAACAATAATTTAAATAAATTTTTTGCATTTTAATTTGTTTATTGATAATAATGTACTTATATTTAATGCATGATTGGTTACAAAGAAACTTGGGTCGGTATGGAGTGCGAAGGTCGCTTATCCGACATTAAAACATTGTTTATTGGCAATGTCGACAAAGATTGGTCGAACAAGATAACATTTATTGTTCAGCCGCATGTGTATTTTTGCTCACCAGCTGTTGAGCAGCTAATTGAATACTCCAATTGGTCTGATGTACTAAATTGGATTGAAAAGGAAAATCGGTTAGTGACATTTGAAGTTCCTGAAGGGAGGTTGCATTTGATTCCACCGCAGATTCGTAATATGGTTCATATCATGTATATGTTTCATTCGCCAGATTTTGCACTTCTTAAGTCTAATGATTCTATGAAAGTGGTTCATAACGATTACCATCTGCATTGCATTACAAAATGTAATATGCAGGAAGTAACTCCTGATGGATATAAACATGACAAGTGATGCTACGATATACATAGTAGATCTAGAACCTGTAGAAACTAGATATACAGCACAATGGAAAGTCCATATTCCTCGTTTACTACAAGAAACAGTAACAGTCAAACAAGTTGTTACAATTTCAGGGCCTAGTGATATTCCAGCTGCTACAACGCCCGGTGCATTTTTAAACTTCGGCGGAACAAACATTTATAAGAGTGATCAGATGATGCAAATTGCACGTCTATTCACAGACAATAAAGTTAAGGCGGGTGACCATTTTATATATACTGATGCATGGAATCCTACTATTTTACAGTTAAAGTATATGAGCCAGTTGTTAGGTATTCCTGTTATTATACATGGCCTATGGCATGCTGGTAATTACGATAAGAATGATTTTTTGGGCAGATTAATTACTGATTCATGGGTAAAGGATACGGAAAATGCTTTAGCTAAAGCAATTGACTATAATTGGTTTGCTTCAGATTATCATATTGAGTTGTTTCAGTCCGTGTATAATCATGCAGATATCAAATGTTATCGTACCGGATGGCCAATGGAATATGTACGTGACATTATTACGCCAGGCTATAAAGAAGAGCTAATTTTGTTTCCTCATAGAATCGCTCCGGAAAAACAAGTAGAAATTTTTAAGGATTTAGCATTGGCATTGCCTGAATATAGATTTGTAGTATGCCAAGAAGGTCATCTATCTAAATATCAGTATCATACTTTGTTATCTAAGGCCAAATTAGTATTTTCAGCTAATTTGCAAGAAACGTTGGGTATTTCATGTTATGAAGGTTTGGTAGCCGGTGCTATGGCATTAGTTCCCGATCGTCTAAGTTACTCTGAAATGTATGATGATATTTTTAAGTATCCAAGTGAGTGGACTGAATCATATAGTTCATATATTCGCAATAAATCAAAATTAGTTAAATATATTAGAGTTATGATGGCGAAATATGAAGAATTGCAGCAGGCTATTAAAGCTCAAAGCGAATTTCTTCATGACCATTATTTCTCATGTGATAATTTACAAAAAGTATTAAATGGATAAGCAAAAGGAATTTATCTACTTTCCGTCATTATCTGCCGGCGGATTTGCTTCGGCCTTGATTAAAGACCAGCGATTGTCATCTGGCGTAACATGTCGGTTTTACTCTGACGAATACCCAGAAAAATTTAGACATAAGTATTTTCTAGTCACTGCAGGCCACTACTATAAAAAGATGGATATCCGTCAACAGATGGGCCTAGGTAAAGACGTTTTAGTATTCGGTGATTCGGGTGGATACCAGATTGCTACAGGTGCATTAAAATATAGTAATGACCTGCGTGAAAAGATTTTTCATTGGTTAGAGGCAAATTCAGATGTTGCGGCTAACTTAGATATTCCACCTAAGACGGTATATGAAAATAAGTTCTATCAGTGTGCTGATATCAGTTATGATAACTTTGCTTGGTTCGAAAAGCATCAGTCAGGTAAGACGAAGTTTTTAAACATGCTACAAGGATCAAATCCTCAGGAATATGATTGGTGGTATCATAAATTTAAGCATTTTGAATTTTCCGGTTGGGCTATTGGCGGTCCGCAGAAATTAGTAGATTTTATGTGGGCGCTGGCACTAATGCTAAATAACAGAGAATTTGAAAATACTAGGCTTGAGTACATGCACTTGCTTGGTATATCAAAGCTATCGGACTTCTTTATATTAGCAACAATTCAAAAATTGCTTAACAAACATTACGGCAATCGAATTACAGTTACGACCGATTCAAGTTCACCAGGCCAGTATCCTGTATATGGAACATATCTTCATTCACATAACATTAAGAAACTATCATTCTCAGATGTATATATGCCTAAAGGCGACAATATTCCGGAACTTGAAAAGGATGTTTTGGTGCCTTGCAGTTTAGATTGTCCAGCATGTGAAGATTTCGTATGGGGAATGCTAGAGGAATATAACAGAGATGCCGTGCCGCGAATGGTATTGCATAATGTACATTTATTTCAACATTCCATTAAAGAGGTAAATAAAATTGTCGCTGCCCACCCCGAAGTAGCACAATATATGGTGCCAGATGATCTTGCTGCAGTCCTAAAAAGTATTCATGAAATGTTTGAGGACCCGGATAAAGCAATAACAGTATACGAAAAGTATAAGCAGTACTATCAGAAATTTGGCGGGCAGAGTATTACAACCATTAATAAAGATATTTTTAATCAGTTTTTTGAAGAATCTAAATCATGAAAAAATCTCAGTTACTAAACTTTGTTAGCCGATACCATTTGGCTGGCGCAACAACGTCTGTCAAATGGGAGGTCCCAGGCACCGGCGTTATTAATACTAAATTTATTACAGATGATCAAAATGTAATTGGCGAAGGCAACTTTATTACAGCTGATATGGACGCTAAAGTTCCAATGGAGCTTGGCGTATATGCAACACCTCAGCTTGTAAAAATGCTTTCTGCGGTTAACGATGATGTAAATGTAAGTATCAAGGCAATTGACAATAAAGCAATTTCACTTGGTATTCAAGATGCCGATATGGATATGACATTTATGTTAGCTGACTTGTCGGTTATTCGGCAAGTGCCAGAACTAAAAAATACACCTGATTGGCATGTACATATTAACATTGATAAAGACTTTACTACTAAATTTATCAAAGCAAAAAATGCATTGCCAGAGTCTGAAAATTTTGCAATTGCATGCAAAAGCGGCCAAGTTGATATGATTATTAATTATTCATCTATTAACACAAATCGTATTAAATTCTCATTGCCATGTAATAGCGAGTCATGTTCGGATATGAGCGTAACATGTTTTTCATCCAATCTGTTCAAAGAAATTCTAACAGCTAATAAAGATGCTGATTCGGGTTCACTCGAAGTATCATCCGCCGGATTGGCTAAAGTTAGCTTTGAAAAGGCTGGCGAATATAAAACTACATATTACTTGGTACAATTACAAGCAAGTTAATTTTACATGTTAGACGTTAAATTCAAAAAATTGTCACCTAATGCAGTGACGCCGTGTTATGCAAAGCCTGGCGATGCCGGCATGGATATAACAGCGATTGCACATAAAATTGACACGACGCATAATTTTATAGAATACTACACAGGCCTAGCCGTTGAGATACCAGCTGGGCACGTAGGATTACTTTTTCCTAGATCGTCAGTGTCAAAGACAGATATTAGCTTAGCTAACTGTGTTGGCGTTGTTGACTCCGGATATCGCGGTGAAATTACATTTCGGTATAAATTTCCTAAAAAGAATTATTTTGCATCATTAAAACGATATCAAGATGGTGATCGCGTCGGACAATTACTTATATTACCGTATCCAGAAGTCAATATGATTCAAGCTGACGACTTAACTGAGACCGATCGTGGTACAGGAGGATATGGATCAACGGGAAAGTAATATGTACGGTAAACAAGAAAATTCACTATGGGTCGAGGCTTTTAGGCCAAATACCTTAGACGGTTATGTTGGCAATGAAGCTATAATCGATAAAGTTAAAGTTTATATTGAGTCCGGCGATGTGCCGCATCTTTTATTCTATGGTCAGGCTGGTACTGGTAAAACAACGCTTGCTAAGATCATCGCAAATAATGTAGATGCGGATGTAATGTATGTCAATGCATCGGATGAAAATAATGTAGAAACGGTACGTACGAAAATTAAAAACTTTGCTAGTACCGTCGGCTTTCGCAAATGGAAGATTGTAATTTTGGATGAGGCAGATTACATGACACCGAATGGACAAGCCGCATTACGTAATCTAATGGAGACATTTAGTACAACTACACGATTTATATTGACATGTAACTACGTTGAAAAAATTATTGATCCTATACAAAGTAGATGCCAGGTATTCGGAATAACACCTCCAAATAAAAAGGAAGTAGCAAAGCGCATTGTATCGATACTACAAAGCTTGAATATTCAGTATGCGACAGAAGATCTTGTCTCTATCATTAATGCCGGATATCCGGATATACGTCGTGTATTAAACTCATGCCAGAGGCAGGTTATTAGTGGTAAATTAGTTATAGATACCACTAGTATAATTCAAGCAAATTACATGACAAAGGTATTAGAAATACTAATGTCAGATCAAAACAAAAAAGATGCATTTAAGTCGATTCGTCAAATCATTGCGGATAGTCGTGTAAGAGATTTTACGGCACTATACAAATATTTGTTTGATGAAATTGATAATTATGCTAAAGGACATATTGCAAGTGTTATATTGATTCTAGCTGAACAGCAGTATCAAGATGCATTTGTAGTAGATAAAGAGTTGCACATGATGGCAACTATTGTTAAATTGTTAAATGAAATAAAATAAGGAGTTTCAATGGCAAAACAAATTTACATGAACGCTGATGCCCGTACTAAACTTAAGGACGGAATTGATGCATTAGCAAATGCGGTGAAGGTAACATTAGGACCTAAAGGCCGTAACGTTGTAATTGATAAGGGACCGATGGCCCCATCAGTTACTAAAGATGGAGTATCAGTTGCAAAACAAATTGAGTTGCAAGACCCAATTGAAAATATCGGTGCTCGTTTAGTTAAAGAAGTAGCTTCAAAGACTGCAGATTTAGCAGGCGATGGTACTACTACAGCAACAATTCTAGCACAGTCAATGATTAATGCCGGACTTAAGAATGTAACGGCCGGAGCAAACCCAATTGATCTTAAACACGGAATTGAATATGCTGTACAACAGATCGTTGATTATCTCGATGAGCAGGCAATTGAAGTGGCTACAGATTCAAAGCAGATTGCACAGGTTGCAACAATTTCTGCAAACAATGACCAATCAATCGGAAACTTAATTGCCGAGGCAATGTCTGCAGTAGGCATCGACGGCGTTATTACAGTTGAAGAAGCAAAGGGTATGGAAACGGAATTGAAGATTGTTGAAGGTATGCAGTTCGATCGCGGATATCTGTCGCCGTATTTTGTAACTGATGCTAATCGAATGGAGGTCTTGTATGAGGATGCGTATATTATGCTATACGATGGCCGAATCTCAAATATCAAGGACATGGTTGCATTGCTCGAATCAGTCATCCAAACCGGCAAGGCATTGTTAGTGATTGCAGAGGATATCGACGGCGATGCATTGAGTTCATTTGTACTTAATCGAGTACGTGGTGGACTTAAATTGGTTGCAGTTAAAGCGCCAGGATTCGGAGATCGCCGTAAAGAAATGTTGCAGGACATTGCAGCAATTACGGGTGGTCAGGTTATATCAAAAGATATCGGACGTACCCTCGAGGATGCAACAATCAATGACCTGGGTCATGCAGAAAAAATTACCGTTACTAAAGACCTTACAACAATTGTTAACGGATTTGGTTCTGAAGAAGACGTTGTTAATCGCATTGAAATGATTAAACAACAAATTGAAACTAGTAAGTCAGATTATGAAACTGAGAAGTTACAAGAACGTCTTGCAAAAATAGTCGGCGGCGTAGCAGTGTTATCAATTGGCGCGGCGACGGAGCTGGAAATGAAGGAAAAGAAAGATCGCGTTGATGATGCACTTAGTGCTACTAAAGCTGCAGTAGCCGAGGGTATTATTGCTGGAGGCGGAACTGCACTTCTTGAAGCATCTCGCGGTAGTTGGACAGCAGGCGCACGAAACGATCTGGGTACCAAGTATAATCAAGATGTGCAGTATGGTATTGATATTGTTTGCCGTGCCGCGGAAGAACCAATTCGCCAGATTTGTTATAATGCCGGCGTCGATGGTTCGGTTATAGTGCGTGATGTATTAGAACATGGATTGGGTTACAATGCGCAAACCGGTAATTATGAGAATCTTATTGAGACTGGTGTAATTGACCCGAAGAAAGTAACTCGAGTTGCACTACAAAATGCTGCTTCTATTGCATCATTAGTATTAATGACAGATTGTGCGTTAGTAGATATTCCGGAAAAAGAGGCTCAACCAGCACCTCAATACGGAATGTAATTCATATAATAAAGGGAAATTATGGCTAAAGAATTAAACATGAATGCAAATCCTGCACCAAGAATTAAAGCTGAAGATCTAGTTAACATAGTATGTGAATCATGCGGTGGTAGATTTTTTAGGGAAGTGTCGGCATTTAAGCGTCTTCCGGCATTATTGTCGCCATCCGCTAAAGAGCAGATTATTCCGGTACCGACATTTAGATGTGATGACTGCGGACATGTTAATGAAGAATTCATGCCTATCTAATGAGTACAAAAACTAAAACAATTTTTGATCACATAGCAGGCATTAGTCATAAGAAAGACTCCTGGCAATCTCTAACCGAGGCTGACCAGAAGTCTTTCACCCCTTATATTATCAATCGATGGCTATCGATGCAATATGATTTGATAGAGGTTGTAGATATGTTGCAACGGTATACAATTGGCCAGCTCAATTCAAAGCATACTTATCAATTGTATTTAGATATTTTGCCTAAAAAACAATATTATGCGAAATATATCAAGGGCAAGAAAGAAGCAAAGTACGATAAAGAATTAGTTAGTATATTAGCTAATCATTTTCAAATATCTTCAGATGAAGTGATTGATTATATAGAAATCTGGCTAACGTCAAATCCAGAGCCAATGTATGATATATTACGGCGATATGGTAAAACTGATAAAGAGATTAAAAAATGGCTGACATGATAAAAGACTCCGCTAACAGAGTTGATATACGAGAATACGTACATCACCCTAAACATTATGGCGGCGAAGATAATGTATATGAAGCTATAAAAGTTATTGAAGCTTGGGAACTAGGATTTTCATTAGGCAACACTGTAAAATATATTTCTCGTGCCGGTAAAAAAGATCCTAATAAAATGTTAGAGGATTTAGAGAAAGCGAAATGGTATCTAGAACGAGAAATACTTAGACTGAAAAATTTGGATTTTTAATAGAATCTACTTATATTTAAGGTATGCATAGTCTAATAAAGTTTAATGTTCGCGAACCAAACGGCGAGCCTAAAGTTTCCTATTCTCAATTTGGCATGTATTCAAAATGTCCAAAGCAATGGGAACTTGCCTATGTTAAGAATTTGCGTGAATCGCGCCAAAGTATTCATACGTTATTCGGTACAGCATTTCATGAGACATTGCAAGAATATTTGACTACAATGTATTCGCAGTCTGCAAAAAAAGCTGATGAGTTGAATGTAAATGTGATGCTGCGTGAAAAGATGGTTTCGGAGTATGCTCGAGCCGTTGAACAAATGGGAGATCATTTCTCTAACAAATTTGAGTTGACGGAATTTTACGAAGATGGTGTTGCTATATTAGAGTATATCAAAAAGAATAGGTCTAAATATTTTTCGGCACGTGATGAAGAATTGATTGGTATTGAGGTTCCGATTTATCACCCCGCCGTAAACGAATCAGGTGCAGTAATGATGATGGGATTTCTAGATGTGGTAATACGGAATAAGCGTACAAACCAGATCAAGATTGTCGATATCAAGACTAGTACACAGGGATGGAATAAGCATCAAAAGGCTGATAAAATTAAAGTTTCGCAGTTAGTTCTATACAAAGAGTATTTTGCACAACAATACGGCGTTGATGCAGAAAAGATTGATATTGTATATCTTATTGTAAAGCGTAAGCTAGTTGAGGGCGCAATGTTCCCGCAGAAGCGAGTGCAGGAGTTTGCTCCTTCATCGGGTAAGCCTACTCGTAACAAACTTAAGCAGTCAGTTAATTCATGGATTTCAGAAAGTTTTGACGATAATGGAAATTATATCACTGATAGAGTTTATCCGGCTATTGCAGGAAAAAGCAAAAAGAATTGTAAATATTGTGAATTTGCGAATCGAGAAGATTTATGCCCAATGGCGAAAAGGATCACGGCATGAAGGTAGCGATGATTGGATCTAGAAACTATGAAAAGTCTAGAAAGATTCGTGAGATGATTATAGAAATGAGACGACGTTTCAATGATGAGTTGATTGTAATTTCAGGCGGCGCTCGCGATGGAGCTGATAAGTATGTACGTAAATATGCAATAGAATTTGGCGTACAATATCGAGAATTCAATCCGGCACATACTCCATCAAATTTGTATAGTGCTATGTCTGAAGATTATTATAATAAGCCATATCACGTTTCTCAATTTCATCATCGCAATATGTTAATCGCAAAAGATTGTGACGTCATGATTGCATTTGTCGATGGTACGCTAACTAACGGTACAAAAAGTGCAATAGAAGCAGCAAAACGACTAGATAAAAAGGTTGTTATTGTTTCCTAAAGCATATTTATATTAAATAAAAAGAACGGTTATACGGAGATTTAATGAGTCAATTACAGTTACCTAAGCTTAGGAAAATTGATCCTAGCAAGCCAAAAAAGAAAAAAATATTATTGTTGTCAGATGACCTGCGCATGCATTCAGGTATTGCAACAATGTCACGTGAATTTGTACTAGGTACTCTTAAAGAGTACGACTGGGTGCAGCTAGCTGCCGCTGTAAAGCATCCCAATGAGGGACAAATTATGGACATTTCGGAAGACGCTGCAAAACAAACTGGCGTTGAAGATGCATATCTTAAATTGTATGGCGTGTCTGGATATGGCGATCCTAACATACTCCAGCAAGTTATGAATATAGAAAAGCCTGATGCAATTCTTCACTTTACAGATCCTAGATTTTGGGAATGGCTTTATCAAATTGAACACTCGCTACGTCAACACATTCCGCTAATGTATTACAACATTTGGGATGATTTGCCGTATCCGCATTGGAACGAGCCATTTTATGAGTCATGTGATTTGATCATGAATATTTCTCGTCAGACACAGAACATCGTTAAAAATGTACTTAAACAATTTCCTAAACCCGATTGGGCAGTACAATGGGTACCACATGGCATTAATGAAAATGATTTTCGTCCTATCAACTCGCTAGATCGTGATTGGAATGAGTATTCTAAATTTGCTAATGACTTTAAAAAGACTCATGATGTCGACTTTATCGTGTTTTGGAACAATCGAAATATCAGGCGTAAGCAGCCAGGCGACGTTATTTTAGCATTTAATGAATTTTGCCGACAGTTGCCAGCGGATAAAGCTAATCGTGCATGCCTGTTGATGCATACACAGCCAATTGATCCTAACGGTACGGATTTGTATGCAGTTGCTGATGCCATGGCGCCCGATCGCAAGATTTTCTTTACCGAGGATCATGTAAACACTCAGCAATTGAATTTCATGTATAATATGGCTGATGTAACAGTTAACATTGCTAGCAATGAAGGCTTTGGTTTATCACATGCCGAGTCATTAATGGCCGGCACGCCTATCATTAATAATGTAACGGGTGGATTACAGGATGGCTGTCGGTTCGAGGATGATAATGGGGATTGGATTGAGTTCACTACAAAGTTTCCGAGCAATCATACAGGTACTTATCGAAACCATGGGGTATGGGCTAAGCCAGTATTTCCGACTAGTCGATCATTACAAGGATCGCCTCCTACGCCATACATTTTTGATGATCGAGTCGAATATAAAGATGTTGCTGATGCAATTATGTATTGGTATAAAATGTCTGCGGAGGATCGTGCTGCAGCCGGTCTAGAAGGCCGTGCATGGGTTGTCGGCGACGAATCAAACTTCTCAGCAAGACAAATGTCAGCACGATTTATTGAATGTATTAATACATGTTTAGAAAAGTGGACGCCTAAACAACGTTTTACAATGTATACAGTCCCACAAAAACAAAGTTACAAATTCGAAACAGTAGGAGTATTATGAAACCATTTGTTGTAGTTCAAGGCCCGGTTGCAACCAGATCTGGATACGGTAATCATACCAGGGATATATGTACAAGTCTTATTCAGTCTGATAAATATGATGTTCAAATTATATCTTTGCCATGGGGTAATACGCCTACGGATGCACTTAAATTAGATAATGAAGAGCATAAAGCTATTATCAGTCGTATTGCACGGCAAAATATTCCTCGTAAGCCAGATATATTCATTCAAGTGTCTGTAGCCAATGAATTCCAGCCAGCTGGTAAATATAATATTGGGATCACAGCGGGAGTTGAAACGGATCAACCGCCAGGTGAATTCATTGAGGGCTGCAATAAAATGGATTTGATTATAGCCACTTCTGAATTTACTAAAAAGAGCTTGCAAGAAGTAAGTTATGATAAGGTAGATCGTGAATCTAATACAAAGATCGGTGATCTACGTCTCACAACACCTATCGAAGTACTTGCTGAAGGAGCTGACATAACAGTTTACAAGAAACTCAAAAATACCGAAATTCATGACTCTGTCAACGAGCAGTTAAATTCACTTCCTACAGCATTCAATTTCTTATTTGTCGGCCACTGGCTTCGTGGTGATATCGGGCAAGATCGTAAAGATGTTGGGATGATGATTAAAACATTCTGCGAAACATTTAAAAATAAAGCTGCTAAAAATCGTCCGGGTTTAGTATTAAAAACAAGCCATGCAACATTTAGTATCATGGATAGAGATGAGATCTTCAAAAAGATCCAACGTATTACTGAGCCATATGGCGATAAAGCACCAAACATTTATTTACTTCACGGCGATTTAACTGATGAAGAAATGAATTCGCTGTACAATCATCCTAAGATTCACGCAATGGTATCATTTACAAAAGGCGAAGGATTTGGCCGTCCACTACTCGAGTTTACATTCGCCGGCAAGCCAGTGATAGCATCAGACTATTCAGGTCATAAAGACTTTTTACAGCATAGCCATATGCTACCGGGCGGACTTACTAAAGTACATGCATCAGCAGCCGATCAATTCATTCTTCGAGATTCAAACTGGTTTACCGTGAATTATCAGTATGCATCGCAAGTACTTAAAGATTGCGTCGATAATTATAAAAATTATGTATCAGCAGCTAAAGAACAATTTAAGATTAGCCGTAAATATTTTACGCGTGATGTTATGGCTAAGCGTTTATGTGAAATTGTAGATGATGCAGCACAAAAGATACCTAAAGAGGCTACATTGCAGTTACCTAAATTAAAGATGACTGAATCTGCACCAAAGATTACATTACCAAAATTAAAAAAGGTAGAGGCTGACGCATGAACATAAAGTTAACATATGATAGCGTATCTCCCATAACAAACAATTTATGTGTGTTAGAGGAAGTAGATACGGAAACTGGTGTAACATCATATATGTGTATGGAATCGGGCTGGACAACTTCTGATGTTATGAAAATTGGCTCAGAGGCGATTGAATCATTTGAAATGAATTGTTCGCAACTCATGAAGGATGCGCGATTCGATGACCATGGTCGCGGTCTGGTATGGTTTCCTACCTTCATTCAAATGCCAACATGCATGTTGTACTGCGCTGGCTCATCGGTACACGATTTTAAATGGGAAGTTGCAAAGGTCGTTCCGGTAGCAGAGGACGAAAATTCTTTATATCCAGTCCCCGGACACCCGGGTGAATACTATTCATTTAAGTTGGATGTAGACAGCGCTAATCAATATGATAAGCTTGACTTTGATTCTGCATTAAACGAACTATATTCAATTCTAGAACAAGATTTTCATGAGTATCAAGATCAGCTACGCAATAACGGCATGTAATGAACATCGCGAGCTTAATAAGCTACTTACTCATCTGACAACCAATTTACCAGATGATGGATGGGAGATAGTAATACAGTGTGATGAAAATAATACTACGCCGGCAGTATGGGATCTTTTACAAGAATACTCGCGAGCATTGTCTTTAAACTTTAAAGTTATAGCATTTCCGCTCAATAAGGATTTTGCGGCATTTAAGAATAACCTTAAAAACGCATGTGCCGGTGAATATATATTTCAAATAGACGCTGATGAAATTCCTTCTACATATATGTTAGAAACATTGCCAGAACTATTAGATTCAAACCCTAATGTAGATTTATTTTGGGTACCACGTATCAATCATGTAGATGGCTTGACTCAAGAGCATGTTCAAACATGGGCATGGAGTGTAGATTGGGCTGGAAGAGTAAACTTCCCCGATTATCAGTCCAGGATTTTCAAAAATGTTCCTTATATTAAATGGGTCAGGCCTGTACATGAATATATCGAAGGATATCAATTGGAAGCTAAATTGCCAACAGATGATGAATGGTGTTTAATGCATGAAAAAACAATTGCACGGCAAGAACAGCAAAATAAATTTTATAACTCAATATAACTGTATAGAGTTAGAAAAAAATATTATTAACTACTAAAAGAGTTTATTGATATATGTATACGGTATTAATTACAGGGGTAGCTGGATTATTAGGAAGTCGTTTAGCTGATTGGATAGTTCAACATAACCCAACTATACGCGTACTCGGTATCGATGATTTAAGCGGCGGGTATATAGATAATGTAAATAGTCATGTGATTTTTCATAAACTAAATTTAGTTAATGATATAGACAAGTTAAATGAGTTATTTTCGACGTATAAACCAAAATATGTCTTTCATTTTGCGGCATATGCAGCGGAGGGTTTATCGCCATTTATTCGTAAATATAATTATAATAACAATCTGTTAGCAACAGCTGCAGTTATTAATGAATGTATTAAGCATGATGTGCAACGATTAGTGTTTTCGTCGACATTAGCAGTTTATGGACATGGATATGGTGATACATTTGACGAATCTCAAGTCCCAAAGCCTATTGATCCGTACGGTGTAGCAAAATATGCCTGTGAAATGGATATTGAAATCGCCGGTGAACAACACGGACTAGACTGGTGTATCATTCGACCGCATAACGTATACGGAATTAAACAGAACATATGGGATACATATCGCAATGTGTTAGGTATATGGATGTATCAGCATATAAACAATCAGCCTATGACTATTTTTGGTGATGGATCTCAAACTAGAGCCTTTAGTTATATAGATGATAGTCTGGAACCTTTTTGGAACGCTGCTATACAACCGCGCGCATCTAGACAAATTATTAATGTTGGCGGTATAGAAGAGATATCCATTATGGACGCGAATCATATATTGCGTGATGTCATTGGCGACGGAAAAATTGTGTTTAAAGAAGCTCGACATGAAGTTAAACATTCGATCCCTACATGGGAAAAATCAGTTGATATTTTGAATTATCAGTATAAAACATCATTAAAAACTGGATTAACTGAAATGTGGCAATGGGCCTTGCGGCAGCCTAATCGAAAACGTTTTGTATGGCCTTCATATGAATTAGAAAAAAATATTTATAGTTTTTGGAAAAATAATAAAGAGATATAATGAAGCCGGCATTTGTAGTAACAGTACATAACAGCGAAAAATATAGGCCACAGGGTCATGTATTTTTAGATAGATATCTAAAAACATTATCGGATTCAATGGATATAGAGTATGATGTATTTATAATGGAAAATGCCTCAGATATAAAATATAATGCGCCTGCCAATTGCCATTATCATTATTTTCCAGATCAAAAAAAGGGCATGACTAGAGCATGGAACATGGGCATACGTCTAGCAATTGAAAATGGCAATGATTTTATTTGTATAACAAATGAAGATGTCTTTTTTAACGAGACGATTAATGCAATGTTTACAGTTGCCAATCAATTAGAAAATAAAGATAACATAGTATTTGGCCCCGTTTGTGATAATAAAACAACATTTCCGCATCAAATGGCTGCAGAGCCCGTAGATATAATAAAAGATATTACGGGTATAGACGATGGAATTCATGGCTGGTTTACTGGCATTACGGCAAATTACTATCGTACATATAATATAAACGGTGATTTATTCGACCCGACAAAAATTTGGCGTGGCCAGGAACGGTTTCAGCATAGAGATTGGCTACGTGGTGCACGTAGCTACATTATAGGGTCTTGCTTAGTACATCATGAGCATACTGGAAGTTGGCGTAAAACAATTAACGAACTACAACAACTATGATAAGTTCTGAAAAAATTGAGATTAATTAATGAAATTTGCTATGATAGTCGATGGCTGTGCGCAACAGTCTTATTTTGTAAACGACGGAAGTTCGTATAAATTATTTGCAGATAATTTAGAGCCATATATTCACTATCATTCGATTAGTAACAAATGTCATTTGGGTATTTGGGGCTGGCCATTTGTATTTAGCGATGGGTATTTCATAAATTGGGCTGAGTGTGATTTATTGCCAAATTTGGATTTAGATATTGTTATGGTAGCCATAGAACGAGACTTAACACGATATCGCGTATCTGCACTGCGTAAGGCATATCCGAATGCAATTATAGTAAGCTTTGTTAAAGAAGCTTCATGGACAAATTATTCATGGGAACAACGTGCTGAGTTTTTTAAAGAATGTGATTATATTACATTCCCATGGGATGACTGCGATGCTATCGAGCAGCTGTCAATGTTAGTTGGCCGTCAAGTACACTATATACCTCAACCTCATAACATAGATTATTTATATGATGCTTTTTATAAGGAAGTTCGTGATTTATCTATTTTATCATATAAAGCCCCCAACCGCGGAATGCATTCAAATATTGTTTATGACTTAGCTAATGCATGCAATACACATGTTGTAACACATGCAGTCAAATATCAAGGCTCAGACTTCAACCAGTGGGAGCGATTCATATCCGGCATAACAGAATGTTCATTTTGTTTTAATCTAGACCCTAGTAAATATGGCGGATCGATGGGCGTACAATGTGCAGCATTGGGTATTGTAAATTTTGGCGGGATACAAGACTCGCATAAGATTTTATGGCCTGATTTAGCAACAAATGATGAACATGTATTATCTGAAAAATTTATGCAGATATTCAATGATAGACAATTACATGCATCATATGTACAAAACGCATATAATACGGCACAGCATACATATGGATATAGTGCAGTTGCTACAAAATTTTTATCAATGATTCAAAATTAAAATAAGGAAGTTTTATGCAATCAAAATCAATTTTAATTACCGGCGGCTTAGGATTTTTAGGATCTTATGCGATAGAACGGTATAAACGTGAGGGATGGAGTATCACAGTAATAGATAATTTATCATCTAATACTATTGATCCGAGTGATCCAATCTGTAAAGATGTTAATATTATTATAAGCGATATATTACAGTATAAATGGACGCATGATCATACGTACGACATGATCTTGCACTTAGCCAGTCCAGTCGGCCCAGCTGGAATACTACAATATTCAGGCACCATGGCACGTTACATACTCGATGATGTATATTGGGCTATTGAAGGCGCTCAGTTTCATGCATGTCCATTAATATTTGTTAGTACATCTGAAATTTATGGATACAGAGATACGCCTGTAATGTTACAAGAGCATGATGACAAGGTACTATCAGGCGATTTTAAAGTTCGCAATGAGTATTCTATGGCAAAATTGCTCAGTGAAATTGTAATAAGTAATACAGCAAAAGTATCGCCATTGGCGTACCAAATTATAAGGCCATTTAATATCAGCGGCGCACGGCAATTGCCAGATGCTGGCTTTGTATTACCAAGATTTGTAATACAGGCATTATCAGGTAAGCCAATAACTGTCTTTGGCGATGGCTCTCAAGTTCGAGCATTTACATATGTAGGGGACATAATAGACGGTATTTATTTAACATCGCAGGACAGCCAATCTAACATATGGAACATAGGAAATCATAAAAATAAAGTATCGATTGATTATCTAGCTAAACGCGTTAAGGCAATGACAAATTCTCAGTCTGATATTATTTATGTAGACCCAACTACAATATATGGCCCGTTATATGCAGAAGCTTGGGATAAAATTCCAAATCCAGAAAAAATAGTTAGCGACTTAAACTGGTCACCGTCATACGACGTTGATCAAATAATTAAGTCGGTTATTGACTATTGGATGAATAGACAATTACCGGTAATTTAATTAAGTTATATCATGAAAATAGCACATGCTGTTACAATACATTACTCGGAAAATCGACCACTTAGTGATAAGTTTATACCCGAAAGTTTAAAGTCTTTTCATGATCATTGCACATGCGATTTTAAATCATTTATAATAGATAACCAGTCTAATCCAGCAACTACTTTTTCTAACCTAGATTTTCTACACAAAGATAACTACGAATATACATATATAGAAGATCAATTAAAGTATGGTTTGACGGGTGCATGGAATTTAAGTATAAAACAAGCTATAGCGGCCGGCGCGGACATTATTATCCAATCAAATGATGACATTCTCTTTAACGAGACTATTAATCGACTTATTGATTATATAGCCAATGATCCAGATAAAGATGTTTCTATATATAGTACAATGGCGTCAAATATTTTACATAATTACCAATGTTCAGATCATCCTATTGATAAAATTTTTCGTTTACGCGGCGATCGACACGGCGAACATTTATGCGGCATATATGCATTTACTAAGGAGTTTTATAATAAATGGGCAGATGAAAACGGTGATTTGTTTTTAGTTGATAATAAATACAATGGCGGTGATGGAAAATGGGGCGGCCAGGAAGGCAATGTACAATACTGGGCAGAAAACGGAGTGTATTGCACTGTTGTTGGACCGTGTTGGGTAGAGCATAAATCAGTGTCGCAAAAAACATTAGGGGGATCGTGGCGTGCAGCGCGGCGAGCTGATAGAGAACGGAGTATCAATGACAATAGATAATATTATCAATGCAATTTCATCTAAAACACCTATGGCATTTTCTAGATGGGGCGACGGTGAATGGTATAATGTAAATAAACTGCCAGGACAAAATTGCGACGGAAACATATATTTTTCAGATTTGGGAGACGAGCTAAAATTGATAGTCGAAACCCCGCGAGATTATTATATGGGCGTCCAGTCATTAATCGACTATTCAGTACAACAAGCAAGGCAGTATCCACAGAATTGGTATGATGCAGATATTTTCCATAAGGCTAGTATGAATAATCAATTGCAGCCTTTTATAGATAGTCTTCAATTAGCACATGTCGTATATATAGGAAATCAGTCTCTTAGTGCATTGCCATTTATCAATGAATTTATAGAAATACCATATACCAATGTCTGGCTACAGCGCAAAGAATTAATGGAACTTATACGTAATGTATGTGATGATACATTTAAAGTATTTTGTTTTTCCGCAGGAATGGCTGCAAATGTTTTTATACATGATTCTTGGAATTTCAATAAAAATAATATATATTTAGATGTTGGTAGTGTTTTCGATCCATATGTTGGACGTAATACAAGATCATATCATCGCAGACTTACCCATATTTCTAATAAAAATCAATGATAGGAAAAAATAATGATATTAAAAAATACGGCCCCGGGGCTAAGGAGATTTGATTTAATTCAAGCCTTTATCGATGAATATGGTTATACTAGATATTTAGAATTGGGCAGCAGAGAAGGCTCTATAAATCGTATTAATTGCATGCACAAAGATTCGGTCGATATTAATCGAAATGAAAATAATTACGTAATGTCGACAGATGAATTTTTTAATACAATCGAATCGACTAGACAATATGATATAATTTTTATTGATGCAAATCACGATAAAGAATTTGTTTATAGAGATATTATAAATTCATTAGCTCACTTAAGTGAAGGCGGCTGTATTATATGCCATGATATTAGCCCCCCTAGCGAGATGCATTTACAGCATAAATATTGTAGTAGTGCATGGGAAACATGGGCATTGTTAAGATCGACCCGTACGGATTTAGAGATGAATGCTACATTAATAGATGCAGTTGGTTTAGGTATTATACGCCGCGGCTATCAGCAACTATATAGTAAACAGATAGAATATACATGGAATTATTTAGAGTCAAATAGGCACGAATTATTGCATATTATAGATGAAGATATGTTAGAAAAACTTTATTTTAAATTACAATAAATAAAGAGGGCGGGTACATATCATGACATGGCAAGATAATATACAAGTTGATGTAAAGCATCTTCTAAAATCAGAATATCCGGTAAAATTTTTTTGGAATCGTGACGAGTTTATAGACTATCCATATATTGTGTATCAAACGGAGGATTTAGAACATGACTTAGGCTCGGCATATGAAAAGCTTGTCCCGAGATATAAAGCTTTATTAGATAATGCAACGGCAATTTATGAATATTCTGAAGCGAATTTTCAATTTTCCGCATATGCAGATCGCAGCATATTTAAACCACTTCTGCCGAATTTAGAATCTAGGTATCACACGGTAATAAAACGGATATTGACATACTATTTTACGGCACGATGACAGAAAGACGAAAATCAATCATTCGAAAATTATCAGAAAAGTTTAATGTGCATTGTACCAATGATTTGGATCTGAAAACACAAAAGGCTTTAATGATGAGGTCTAAATGGATTTTATCTGTGGGCGCTATGAATACCATACATAACGATCTCATAAGAGTTGCTCCTGCGTTAAACGCCGGTTGCAATATTATGTTAGAACAAACTCATGAGTCATGGTATAATGAATATATGCAAAAACATTTTGCAGATAGGATATGTTTTATAGATGATATAATGTAAAATAAAAAAAAAGATAATAAACATGAAGTGTAAGATTAGACCAGGTATGTTATATTTGATAACCGGTGGGAGTGGATTTTTAGGAGTTCCATTGGCTGAGTATATATTAAACCACGGCGGACATGTCCGTGTATTAGCTCGCGATGAAGGTAAATTAATAGATTTAAAGGAAAAATTTAGTGATATTGAAATATACAGTGGAGATATATACGATAGTTTTGAAGTGACGCAGGCAATGCTAGGAGTTACCGGCGTATTTCATTTAGCAGCCTCAAAACATGTAGGTCTAGCGGAAAAATTTGTGCGTGAGAATATTAAAACAAATATAATAGGTACTTTGAATATTTTGCATGAATCATTGAGTTTAGACAACTTAGATTTTATCTTAGCTATATCTACGGATAAAGCAGCTCAAGTTTCTGGAGTATATGGTGCTACTAAATTATTAATGGAACGTCTATGTAAACAATATGAGGTATTGAACCCTAAATGTCAGTATCGTATAGTTAGATATGGGAATGTCTTATATTCTACAGGATCAGTTTTATGTAAATGGAAGGAATTGATTCAACAAGGTAAGGAAGTTATTATAACAGATCCTAATGCTACTAGATTTTTCTGGAGTGTTGATCAAGCAATTCAACTAATTATTGACTGTATGGATAATGCTAATGATTCGACACCGTACTGTCCGTCCATGAAATCAATGACAATCGAAAACCTACTTGCTGCTATGATCGAAAAGTACTCAAATGGTAATATTATACCAGTTAAGACTATAGGGCTGCAGCCCGGAGAGAATATGCATGAAAAGGTACTAGATGACGGCCCTTATTCTAACGAAGTAGAACAATTTAGTATAGAAGAAATTAAACAATTGATATAAATACTCATGTTATGAAAGACTTAACACTACTAATAGGCACATGTGATTCATATAGCCCATTATGGGACAATTTTGTGACGTTATGTGATCGTTACTGGCAGCCAGACTGCAAAAAAATATTTGTGTCTGAGAATAACTCTAAAACATACCCTGACTATGACTGGTGCACTCCCGGAAATTTACCGTGGTCGGATAGAATTTTATATGCAGTTAATAACATTGAAACGAAGTATACAATGTTTGTATTAGAAGACTATTATTTCACAGAGATTATATCAAATGACGAAATTGAAATGTATCTGGCATTTATGGAGTCATTAAATGCAAATAAAGTTATGTTAGAGTATAGATGTCCGCATCTACGATTAGTGCCGTATGGTATAGCATCGAATGGATTAGAGATATGTAAATTAGCTCCGAATAGTAAATATCTAGCATCAGTACAGCCATCTATCTGGAATACATCGTATCTTAAGTCTTGCTTAAGACCAAATTGGGGCCCATGGGAATTTGAAGATAGTGCATCTAGATTAATTAACGGCGATACACATGAAACGTACATTTTCATCAGAGATAAAAAGCCGTATTGGAATGCAGTTCGTCAAGGCATGCGTTTATCTGCAGGATGGGAACAGCTTAAGTTAAAAGAACAGCTAAGTGATTTAAATATCTAATTTATAATAAACTATAAGGTAATGGACTTAACTACTTCATTGACAATTGTCATAGGCACATGTGATAAATACCAATTTTTATGGAAAAAGTTTTCATACTTATTTGACAAATATACAGACGGCCTAGGCGGTGTACGTAAAATATTTATGTCAGAGACACTGTCAGCTGAAATCCCGGGCTATGAATTTATTTTAACAGGAAAGAAAGACTATTCAGATTGTCTACGAACTATGCTCAATACTATTCATACGCCATATATCTTATGGCTGCAAGATGATTACTTTTTTCAATCAGAATTAACATATAACCAACTTATATCATATATTAAGTATATATCTGATAATAACATTGATCGTTTTGGTATTAAATATGAGCACGATATTCGGCTTTATTCACTAAGTCAGCAGTTTGATGGCTTCTACAAAATGAATCGAGATAGTCTTTTTACAATTTCAATGCAGTCGTCTATATGGAATACAGATTTTTTTAAATCATGTTTAATCGAACCCGGTCAGTCAGAGTCCCCATGGGGTTTTGAACTAGCTGGCTCGCGCCGACTAAATATGCGACCACATAATATTGTATATGATTTAATTAATGAGCCATTATATTATGAAGCTATGAAAAGGGGAAATACAACAATGGACTATGATAGAATCATACAACTTGAAAATATAGAATTTTTATAAAAAGAGTTATTTTATGAGTTATTCGCAAATAGGGCAGGATTCATGGGTTTTAGACATACTGCAAAACAAAAAACACGGTACATTTATTGATTTAGGCGCCGGCCATCCGGTACGTTTAAATAATACATTTTTATTAGAAAGTATATATAATTGGACTGGTATATCATATGATATAGGCCCGCCGTATGCGCACGGCGTTGATAGATCGTTATCAGCTAAGGAGTATATTAAATTTTGGAATGATCATAGATCGACGCCAATCATTGTCACAGATCTGCTAATGCATGATTTAAGACAATCATTTAACGACTATCATATGCCTAAGAATATTGATTACTTATCAATTGATCTAGAACCGCCGACGAGTACATATCGGGTTTTATATAATTTACCTCTAGACCAATATCAATTTAAAGTTATAACTTTTGAACATGATTCATATAGAGGATATAGCTCGCAATCACATGCAGCAATTATGTACATGCAAGACCATGGATATCGTTTAGAACGTACTCAAGAACAAGACCATTTTTTTATTTTTGATAGATGAACGTAGTATTCTGGACGGGCATAAAAACGCACTTAACAACTAAGTATGGTGGGTTTGATTGGATGGACATTTCTAGACGTACGTGGCAATATTGGTGTGATAAACATGGTATAGAATTTATTGCATTCGACGAGCCGTATACAGATATTAACGTCCATAGAGCTAATTGGCAAAAGGCTATTCACTGCTGGGATATATTAGATAGCCGTGGTATCAATGCAGATAAAGTATTTTTAGTGGATGCATCGTCAATGATTAAATGGGATGCACCAAATATTTTTGATGAAATAGATGATAGATTTACGGCTTGGAATGACTTAGATAATCTCAAGTGGGTATATGAAAGTGTAAAAGGATATGAACGGTACTTTAACTATCAACTGGATATTACTAAGTATATAAATTCAGGCGTTATTATTTTCAATAAATCGCACCGTGAATTATTTGAATCTTTCAAAGAGTTTTATTATACTAATAGTAGTATGTTAATCGAACTGCAGGATCAATTAGTACGACGAGGCACAGAACAAACGCCATTTAATTATTGGCTACAATTGAATAACGTTGATTTGAGATTGGATATGCCAGTAACATGGAAATTAACCCATCTACATCGTAAAGAAATGTTAGGCTATAATTGGCAGCTTAATGAAGACCGTACACCATTTTTTATTAAGCATGGGTATGTATGGTTTCTGACTGGTTTTGATAAGATGCAACGTAATGCATTTGCAATTGATACGTGGAATTTAATTAAAGGTAATTATGAAACGTGATATTGTATTTTTAACGGCAATATCATTTCCCGGCCAAGAACACAGGAGTAAGCCGTACCAATACGGTGTTCAGTCATGGGCTAAATGGTGTGAAAAAAACGATTGTGAGTTATTTGTATTAGATGAGCCAATATTCGAGCCAGAATATTGCAAGCCAAATTTTTATCGATATTGGGCATTTGAATTATTAGATAGTCAGGGCGTTGGGTATGATCAGATATGTTTAACTGATGCTGATTGTATTATACATCCGGATTGCCCTAACTTTTTTGAAATGACCAATCAGAAATATACTGTTACAACTACCGAAGGTAGTATGGATTGGGTATGCCGTAGTTTAGAAAACTACGGTAAATATGTATTCAATAATACATTTCCATTACATCGATACTTTAATGCTGGGTTTCAAGTAATAAACACATCACATCGCGAATTGATTACCAAATTTCAGCAATATTATCATGATAATAGAGATTTGATACTACATATGCAATCAACGTACGGTGTGGGCACAGATCAGCCACTTATAAATTATATTGTCAATTTATCCGGTATTGATGTTAAGTATCTAAACTATCAATTTTGTATGGCAGATCTAGCACGTAAACAGATTTTAGATGATGAAATGACATTCGCTAAAATATATCCAGGCATATACCAATTTAACGCAATTCCTAACAATCATAACTCAGAACAAACTATGTATTGGATGAAGCGTACATATGAGTATTTATATGAAAACTAAATTTGCGATAGGGTGTTTAGTTCAGTGGTATGAGTGTGATATCATTGAAGAATATGTTGATTCATTAAACGATGCATTAAATCTATATGACGGCGATGTAATAGTCGATTTTACTATAGTAACTAATCAAGATTTAGAGAAATGTATATCAAAAGAACAACATGCTAGTTGCATTAAAAAAATTCAGTCTATTTGTAATATAGGCGTTGTGCGACAAATAGATTCGCTGTACACGATAGCTGATTATAGAAGATGGTTTAATGAGACATATTGTAATACTGTAGATGTATTGATATGGGGCGAGAGTGATTCTATTCTACCCAGGCAGATGTTTACTATTCTAGATGCATTGCATGATATGTCGCAACAAAACAACAATCCAAAATATATAGCATATTTCGGTACATGTAAGATGTGGGATTCATCATGGGCGCCCGTCGAACATACTGATTTCACAGATATGCCATTTATTGAAGGCGATACCGCCAATTGGTGGAGTCTACGTTATGACATGTCTAAGGATGAAATGAATTCAATTAATGATAAAGTTGAAGAATTAGACGTACGTGTCATAACACCACATAAATTTAACGGCTGCGGGTTAGTCGTATCATCGGAAGTGATTAAGGCCGGCGTTAATATTCCAAAATCTATTTTCTTTGTACATGAAGATTCCGCATTCATGTTTATGACAAACCGTATACTAGGTAATATACCACAATATATTGTGAAAAATATATTGTTAGTTCATAACAGAAAGCATAAAAATAAACGTAAGTATATACTAGGCGAAGAGCATGTCGATGATAAGAATCCGGGCGGAAAGCGAGGTACGCATGCATGGTATAAAAAGGCCAATTATATGTGTGAGCAAAACTATTTGAACTTGTTCAATCCAAATTATAAATCATTTACATGGGATGATGCGTTATGAAGATAGCATTTTTTACAGAAATGGGGTTTCAAGGCAAGATATCTAGGACTCATGAAAATATGAGGACTGAGTTTGCATGGATGTGTACATTAGAAGCAGACCATTACAATTTACAAGATACTCCGACTCAGCGTTATGATTTGGGAATAGCGATAAATTCAAAAAAACATCCCATGTGGGTAGATGTAGAACGTCTTAGACAGTACTGTGACAAGGTTGGTGTGATGCAAGAAGGGCCGCATTGGTACTTTCAAGACTATCCATTAGCTAATCAAATTCACTATTTCAATAATTTGCAAGATGCGGATATAATATTCGTACATAACAAGTCTGATATAAAATATTACCAAGGATTGACTGGAAAAGAGAACGTGCGTGTATTACATTCATTGATGATCGAAGATGCTATTGGCGAATTAGCTAATGTAGAACGTATGGGTGTAATCATCGGCGGTAACTTTGTAAGTTGGTATGGCGGATTTGACTCGATGATAACGTCTGCAGTATTTGGGGAAGATATATGGGCGCCATCGATGGGTCGTAAACAAGATGGCGAAGACCAACTGATTAATCATCTACCTTATATGACATGGAAAGAATGGATGCACGCACTTAATAAATTTAAGTATGGTGTACATTTAATGAGAACACATGCAGCTGGTACATTTGCCTTAAATTGTGCTTATCTAGGAATTCCGTGTATAGGGTATAAAGGATTAGATACACAAGAAATATTGCATCCTGATTGTACAGTAGAACTAGGGGATATTGCAACTGCTAAAAAAGTATCAGACCGTCTTAGGAAAGATGAAGAGTTTTATTTATATTGTAGTAATAAAGCACGTGAGTTATATGCAAAACAGTTTCATGAAGATGTGTACAAACTACATTGGGCTAGTATAACAGATTCAATATTTAAAGCTAAATAATATGCTAGAGGTATAAATATGAACAAAGTGTTATTGGCAATAACGACATACAATCAATCAGATTATACAAAATTATTTTTTAGTCAATTTACATGTAGTAAGAATATAGATGTAATTGTCATCGATGATTGTTCGACAGATGATACTGTGCAATGGTGTCGGCAACATAATATTAACGTGATAGAAAAATCATCAGGACATGGATTAACTCATAGTTGGAATTTAGCATATCAATATTTTAAATCACATGAAGAATATGAGTACCTAATTATTTCAAATAATGACGTTATAATTCCATTACATGCGTTAGATGAACTGATTAGTTGTCATACTAAATGGCCTAGTTTATGCATAGTACCATTGACGACCCAATTGGGTTGTGGTCACAATAACATGCAAGATATATCTAGGTATTATGCAGATTTACATTGCACTGCAGATAATGTACAAGAAATACAGGACAGCATAATTTCATATCGTAGTTCATATGAAATGAGAAATCGTAGATTTTTATTCGATCCTATTCGAATGTTAATGTTTAATGGGTTTTGTTTTTCATTAAAACGAAAAATACTTAATTATGAACGTACTGATGGATTACTATTTAATTCTGATTTTTTAAACTTTAAGAATGAAGATGACTTTAATTGGGGAGTCTTAATTCCGAACGATGAATATCCCATGTTATGTAAAACTAGTTATATCTATCACTTTAAAGGTGTATCTTTTAAAAATATTCAGAATGCTCATGATAATAATTTGAATCTTTTTTTAAAAAATAGATAATTTTAAATGCAAATAAGTATTATACAGCCGTCGAGAAACAACTTAAAATATCTTAAGTGGTCCTATCAAGCAATTCGTAAAAATCAAGGCGACCATGTTGTAGAAATATGCGTAGCTGATGATTTTAGTGACAAAGACAATACATGGCAGTGGTGTCAAGAAATGATGATAAAAGATCCCCATTTCAAAGCTATTCGTAATGAAGGTCCTAGCCGTTTAGGACATACTATTTTATATGATAGATTAATCAATGAAGTAGCTAGTCATGACATTTGTATGATATATCATGCAGATATGTATCTATGTCCCGGGGCATTAGATGCTATAGAAAAATACATAGCACCTAAAAAAATTGTATCGTTGACTCGGATAGAGCCACCCCTGCACCCTCCAGGGCCAGAAAAAATACTACGTGATTTTGGAACAGAACCTGAATCTTTCAAGGAAGATGAACTGCTAGCAGATATACCTAATCATGCCTTATATATTAAATCTAAAGTTACAGAAGGAATATTCGCACCATGGGCATTTATGAAAGCTGATTTTCAGGAAATTGGAGGCCATGATCCGTTATATGCCCCGCAAAGTAAAGAGGATAGTGATATCTTTAATAGATTTCAACTTAATGACGTTAAATTTGTTCAAACATGGGAAGGATTCGTGTATCATATGACGTGCCGCGGCAGTCGATTTAATCCTACTTTGACAACGCCGGGGCAAAATTCAGCAGAATGGGAACAACAGAACATACGTAGTACTCGCAATTTTATTCGTAAGTGGGGGCATTTCGTACGGCATGATGAATATTTAAAGCCTATCATACCGCCTAAATATAATATATCGTTTAAGATAACTAACTGCGATTCCTTTCATTTATTTCAGCTAGAGCCGTGGTGTTCAACATTGTATTGCGATACCCCCCAGAGAGTTATTGATTCTTATATAAGAGATGAGCAAGAAAATACTCAGTTTAATTTAGCCAATCGAATTAAGACTATACCATCAGATATTGTATTGAATACGGGTATTATAGTCTCGATCGACGGCATGTCATTTAGTTGGCAACATGATTTTGTTTACATCCAACAGTTGGCTGAAATTATTGAAAATTCTATTTTAGTATCAGATTCAATTACCGGATCATTTCAGATAGGTAATTTACAATTGGATATCTATGATGTATTAACATATGAAAAGGAGAATATTTTTTTATGAAAAAGGTAGGAATTATAGGGAATGGATTTGTCGGAGAATCTCAAGCGTTTGCATTCAGTCCAACAACTGAAGTACGTATTTATGATATCGATCCATTAAAAAGCACACATGACTTAAAAGAAGTGTGCCAATGTGATATTGTATTTATATGCGTGCCCACTCCGATGAAGTCTAATGGATCGCAGGATATCTCATACATTGAACGAGTTTTTGAAAGTGTGACTGCAGGCCCAGTATATGTAATTAAGTCAACCGTATTGCCAGGCACGACGAAACAATTGCAACAAAAATATGCAAATTTGGATATTATATTTTCGCCGGAATTTTTGACGGAGCGTACGGCTAAATTAGATATGTTAACACAGGCTAGAATTATTTTCGGTGGTGATATAGAATTATGCTTAAAAGTACAAGAATTATTTAGTGAAAGATTCATGAATAGACATTTTATAATTACAGACGAAACTACGGCTGAACTTATTAAATACATGAATAATACATTCTTTGCTACAAAAGTATCTATAATGAATGAGTTTAAGCGTTTATCAGATTCATTAGGCACTAATTGGGAAGATGCCGTTCATGGATTTGCAGCTGACGGTAGAATCGGTGATAGCCATCTGCATGTTCCAGGCCCGGATGGGAAGCTAGGCTATGGCGGCACATGTTTTCCTAAAGATGTTAATGCGTTAATAACATTAGGCCGATCACTAGGAGTTCCAATGCATAGTATTGAAGGCGGATGGAAAACTAATTTAGAGGTAAGGTCGGAACAAGATTGGCATTTAATGAGAGGACGAGCAGTTAGCGAATGAAAAATGTAATGATTTACAATGTCGTTAGTGATAAACGACGTCATTCATATAATGAGTTGTTTGCATTATTTAAAATGCAAATAGACAATTCTATATATTATGGCTGGGATATTAATGACATTGTCATAGGAACAAATTTTGAATTTGAATATAGAGGTGTCAAAACATATATGCTTCATGATATATGCAGATTCAATATTTTCAATAATAAATGGTATGGCTTATTAGAATTAATGTACCAAGGAGTACTTGATGATGATATATGGTTTCATGACCAAGATAATTGGCAAGTTAATACCTTGAACTTTCCGCGATTTGACGGTGAAGTCGGCGCTGCTACATACATACGTACGCCAGAATGGAACACGAGTGCATTGTATATTAAACGAACTGGATTATCTGTTATCGAGTATATAGTAGAATCTATGAAAATGAACCCCGCGGATTATCAAAGTGATGAAAACTGGTTAGCGTTCCTACGCCATAATACAGAGGTATCAAGTTATCTAGCTAGTCTAGATACAATGTATTGCGCTGGCTATACGTATATAGACGATCGTATTAATGCTGCCTCAGGGCCAATACAATGCTTAGGATTTATGCCAGGCACTAAATCAGAAATTGCATTTAATGACAGGGGGTTGATACCCGAACACTTAAACAAAATTTTTGATCTACATAAAACTGCAATCAATCACTAATATTTATTCAAAATGATGTACTATATTTTATACCCGGGTGACAAGCCCACTGCGGTAATTAATGACATTAATCAGCTAGGCGAAGATACGGGATTTGGTACTTTTTGGGCCGGTAGTGGATTAAACGTATTACGCAAAGCTGTAAATGAAAATCATGACATTGTAGCTCATTTTACAATTATAGATGATCATGGTAAATCATATACCATAGAATCATTTTTAGATAAAATCAGTAAACTTAAAGTTAGGATTGATAATGGGTAAAGTTCGTTGGCAAGATCTAGATGAATATGATCGTGCCGGAAATCAGAAATTCAAGCGTCATAAAAAAGATCATGACGATGAGTTAGTGCCAGAATTATTTGATCGCGTAAAGCCGTCTAAGAAACCTAAACGTAAGTAATACGTATGGAATATTTGATTTATAGCGTAGTTCTATTTTTTATAGGACAAGCATTCGTATGGTTTCAGACAAATCTGCAGTTTATATACCCATGGGCTAAGTCACACCCATGGGCAATGGTATTTGCATTTGGCTTACCGGCATCATACATTTTTATAAAAGCTACTAACTTTGTAGTAGAACATTTTAACGGCGAACTATGGCCCGGCCGCATGATTGCATTTGGTACAGGTATGTTTTCATTTGCAATACTTTCATATGCTTTTCTAGGCGAAGGCATTACTAACAAGACATTGGTAAGTTTAGTACTAGCTACTGCACTAGTTATGATACAAATTCTATGGAAATGATCAGTTTAGATATTTATTAAAAAGAACAGGAATTTGTATGAGGCTATCATCGTTACTGCCAGGTATTCTTAAAGAAGATGAAACAACTGATAAAGCTGTTTCAAATATCGCAGCAATTTTTCAAAAAGGAAAACGAGTTGATATTAGCCAATCTGAATTAGAAAACGCTATATCAGACCCTAAAGTACAAGCCGTATTAAACGCAGGATTATTTGACGGCGACGAGTCGGATGATAAGTTTCCATATGAGCGTACTTATTTAAAGGTTAAAGACCTTCAACCAACGCAGAGTGAAATAGGCTTTGATCAGAGTATTATGAATTTATTAACTGATCAATATAAATCATTGGAATCATTTTTTAAAGGTAATGCTAGTGTTGGCGGGCCTATAGTGACATATGATGGTAAGTATATTATCGATGGCCATCACCGGTGGAGCCAAGTATTTACAGCGAATCCAAATGCTACTATGTTAGCACTAGATATCCAAGGTAAGGAAGGCTATAAGCCAGCAGATATTTTGAAAGTAGGTCACGGTGCAATTGCAGCATCTCTCGGAAAAGTTCCTGCTGCAAACCCAAAAGGTATAAATTTACTTGACGGCGTAACATATCAACAGGTCTTAAGCGCAGTACAAGATAATCTGACACCGGACGCAGAAGCCATATGGAAAAAGTATTCGCCAGTCCCATATGGCAATTCAACACTTGAGATTAAAAATACGAAAGCGGACATAGCTAAAGCTATAACAACTAACTTAGAATTAATGATCAAGCAAGGAGTATCACCGGATGCAGTAGGGCGTAAGTATATGCCGCAGACTGATGCCGACGGCGGAGATGCAATTGACCATTTAGGAAATCTGAGCCGCGGATCTATTAATGTAGATGATCCATACGCTCCAACAACGGAATCAATTCGCGAAAAATTTACTAGAATAGCTAGGTTAAGGAAATATGGAAGCACCTGAATATTTTGACAACATCACTATTGGACAATTTGCATTAACAGGCATACCGACTAAAGTATATGTTGATGGTCAGTATCTTAGCATAACTGATCCTGATGATGTTGAAGACGATGATATTGGCTTTGGCATGGACTCTAATGGCGAAATGCATAACTTCGATTATCGATTAGTTGCGCATATCAACGTCGGCGGGCAAATTGTCGATCTCGAGACTTTTAAGAAGGCTATGGAAGATGATAATGAGCCGGAAGGAGGTGATTCAGACAAAAAGTCTGATGATAAAAAAGCTGATGCAGATAAAGATAAAAAAGCGGACGGTGATAAAAAACAAGAAAAGAATCCATTCGAAGGATTCATGCAATTAAAGAATTTAATATCAGAACTATCAAAAGAAGAGCGTGATGCTCAAGAAGATGCATTGGAGGCAGAAATGGAAGCAGGTAAAGCAAAAATTGATTCAGCTAAAAAGAAGTTAGCTAATCTAAAAAAACAGCCGATTGAAGAATCATCGCAAAAGTTTATGCCAGGCGATATCATACATAACACAAACAAGGATTGTGCACAATACGGCTCAATCGGTGTTGTTCAACGCGTAATGTTAGATGATGATGAAGAGTATGTCATATACAGAGTAACTAACAATGGTCATATGTTTAAGACAGGCGATTTATTTACTAAAACGGCTAATCAACTTAAGCCATATACGAAAGATGATTTGATGCCTCAGCCAGACTTGCCGAGCGCGAAAAAATAATATTTTGGAGGAATGAAATGTCTTCAGATAAAAAAAAGGGAATTGACGGCAAAGCTTGTTGGAAAGGATACCGATATGCCGGCACGGAAAATGGTAAGGATAAATGTGTAAAGGTTGAACATGTTGTGTTCCGTAGTAAAAAGTTAGGTCTCGAGATTGTAGAGTCTAATATGCCATTCACCATTAATGAGGCGGAGTATCAAGGTAAAGATGTTGAACTAGGGCAAGTAAAGCGCGGCGGGAGCAGAAAATTTTATGTGTATGTACGAGATCCCAAAACTAAAAATATCAAAAAGGTATCTTTTGGTGATAATACCGGCTTAAGTATCAAAACAAAAGATCCAGATCGTCGCCGATCATTTAGAGCGAGGCACAATTGTGATAATCCGGGGCCAAAAACAAAAGCTAGGTACTGGTCATGTAGAATGTGGTCTGGCCCAGATGCTGTTAAAAATATGCTTAAAAAATGATTAGGCTCAAACACTTGTTATCTGAATATCGAGAGGTCCGTGGACTAGATACATGGAAAAAATCTGGCACTAATTATGTTCTTTGGCGAAACGGCGTCGTGGCTATCAACCCGGACGCGCAGAACATGGATAATATCGCGATGTTGATGGTTACCGGCAATGTAGTAAATATGCATATAACAAACGGCAATATAACAATACAGGATTACGATGATTATAGTTCATTCAAGTCAATCGTAGCAGTTCAGCAGGCCGTTAAGGATCTAGTTAGATTAAAGTTGACTACCCCAAGTAAAAAGTTAAATATTACGCTAACAGATCTGGGTAAAAACCTCGGCACGACTACAGTCCGCGCGTTGTTAGACTATGATGCTAGTTATGCTAACAAGATACCTAAGGCATTCCATGGCACGACTACGCGAGATTTGCAAAGTATTAAACGTATTGGAATAGTACCGCCGAGTAAAATAGACCATGAATTTTTGAAATGGGATGCATTTTATGCCGGCGATTCGCCTGATAACGTATATCTATCTACAGATTTTAGTCGAGCTAAATATTACGCTGAACACGCTGCAGGAGTATATAAGCGCGCCGGCATTAAAACAAAGCCTGTGGTGATTCAAATTGATGATTTGCCTATAGACAATGTTGTTGCGGATGATGATTTTAAAACAAATATGAGTATGATGCAACTGATAGCCGTCATGAGAACGGGCAAGCCTATCAACCCAAATTCATATATGCAGTCAATCCGTACTACCTCTCAATTTGGATATAAAGGCAGAATCCCGGCATCACGTTTTACAAAAATACATAAAGTTTAATACAGATTTTTTTTGATCGTTAACAAATAGTTCTTATATTTAAGGAGTATCATGCGAGAAAATTATTTAGACCTTGCTCTAGATGAAGTGTTTCAGCTAGTCGCTCGTAAGGCGCCATGGCCAAATAGTATGTCATCTACCGAAAGTAAAGTTCAATTTATTCGCGAATTGATTGAGTACTATGAAGGATGCGAAGATTATGAAAAATGTAAAACACTATCAGAGGTAATCCATGAACTGGAAAATTGAATCAAAGCCAGTTGATACTTATGAACTATCTGACTCTGATATACAAGAACAATATCTTGTATATGTATTAGATGACCGCAATCAACCGATTGAAGCTTCATATGCATATGGCATTGCTGATCGTACGGTAAAAACGCGAATGTATACGGCTAAATATGGCAGATACATTGTAAAAATTGAGCATAAGTAATGTGGTATATAACATGTACATATGATGTTGAAATCAACTACATCCTCAAAGAGGAAAAAACGCAAACTAAAACTTTATCTAATAGATGATGAGTTAAATTCTTTTGAGCATGTAATCACGGTATTGACAGCATTAATGCCGGCATGTAATACGCTTAGGGCAGAGTCGATTGCAATGATTGTTCATACAGCCGGTATATGCCAAATAGCAACAGGTGCCGGCCCAGATATTTTTGTGTTATACGCACAACTTAAGAAAGCTGGCTTAACAGTGGAATTAAAACGATGATGAAAAAAGTTATAAGCTTATTAATTGTTATCGCGATTGTATTTATGTCGCAAGTGTATTTAATTACATTTCCTTCGGCTAATCATGTAGTATTTAAAGTTGAACGATCGTTTAAGTGGAAGTTTCTGCATAGATATGATGAATTAATTGCCGCATTAATTCATGTTGAAAGTTCGGGTAATGAATTAGCATATAATGCTAGTACCGACGCTGTTGGTTGTCTGCAGATTTGCCCTATCATGGTTCAAGAAGTTAATGACATATTGCAACGCCAGAATATCGAGCATAGATATAATTTACAAGATCGGTGGAATTGTATTGCATCACGTGAAATGTTTGAGATTTGGGCATCATACCATCATGATGACAATTCATATGAGCATATCTCTAGAAATTGGAATGGCGGTCCCCGCGGTTACATTAAGACAGCGACTGAAATTTATTGGCAAAGAGTAAAAACATATTTGGAATCTAATAATTAATCATTTATATTTAAGACATGATAACAAATGTAATTGTAAAACTTCAAGTTGAGGGCCTACATTCATGGCCTGATGCTAAAAAAATTGTCCCTGAGGTAGGATTCCTTTCCGATCCTCATAGGCATATATTTCATATTACAGCCAAGAAACGTGTTAATCATGATGACAGGGATGTAGAGTTTATTATGTTTAAACGTGACATTGAACAATACTTTCGTGACAAGTATTTTGATATGTCATATAGATGCCATTGGTTTGGTGCTAAATCATGTGAGATGATTGCAAAAGAAGTGTTGCAATTTTTCGCATGTGAATATGTATCGGTATTTGAAGATAATGAAAACGGAGCAGAAGTATATGCACAATAAAGATATTGTAACAAGTAGCTATATTGTTACAGAGTGGTATGAAGCCATGGATGTAATGGCGGTACATGTCCCGCCAATGGCTACTACAATACTGCATGCAGTGTTGGATCGTTATGAAATACATGAGGCTGAACGTGATGTATGGCAAACATTTCTACGCCTAGATATCGACGAACTTTCAATATTTTATGCATCATTGACGGATGAGGAGCGTGCATATATTGATAGAAAACGTGCTGAGTCATGGCGAAATATTAAAATTAGTAAAGAACTACTGAAAGGATAACATGGGCCGAAAGTTAGCCGAAGGTCGTCCTAGCATGAACATCTCTGAGTCAGAGATTCGTTATGCTATGGAAAATACTAAATCATGTTTGAGCGCATCGCGATTCCTTAAGATCTCATATGAGACGTTTCGTAAGTATGCATCCATGTACGTTGATTCAGCCACCGGTAAGACTTTATTTGAGTTGCACAAAAATCAAGTGGGCAAAGGCGTCTCGAAGCCACAAAGTGCTAGACTATTAGGCCGTTACGGTTTATTAGAAATATTGGATGGGAAGTATCCTAATTATAGTAGACATAAACTTCGTCCTAGGTTATTACGTAACGGTATTTTTGAGGAAAAGTGTGAATGTTGTGGTTTCGAGGAACGTCGAGTGACGGATTATACAGTGCCTTTGCTATTAGATTGGATCGATGGTGATCCTACCAATCATAGACGCGAAAATTTACGCTTTCTTTGTTATAATTGTTATTATCTTAATGTCGGCAATCCATTAGGCGGCCGAATGAAAAATTCATATTAATGGTATTTAGACACGGCACTACACGTAAGCCAATACCAAGTCTATCAAACTATGTAATGGAACAAATTACATATCGGCCAGATACTAAAATCTATATTGGCATTGATAGTAAAGTACGCGGCGATGAATGTCGTTATGCATTAGTTATTGCATTTAGATATGGCAATAACGGAGTGCATTATATTTACAATAAAGATGTTACTGCAAAACCAACCACGAAATGGCAACGCTTAATGGCTGAAATTGAACGTTTAATGAACTTTGTAAGTTGGTTTAAAGAACATATACCAGTTGAGATATACGCTGTAGATATCGATGTAAATGCTGATGAACGATTTTATAGTTATAAACTACATGCATTGGCCACCGGATGGGCATCTAGTCTAGGCGTACGTGTGATAACTAAGCCAGATCAGGTTATAGCTTCGCGAGCGGCAGATTATTTAGTAAATCAGTAAAAAAGTTTGCAAAAAGGTTGTATAAGTGATAATATGTACTTATCTTTAAGTATGTTTAAAAACCAAAAGGATTTTAGAATGAAGACTAAACTTGCTACTATTGAACTTCATCCGCCGGTTATTGTCGGCCTAGTAGGCTTGGTAGGATTTGTATCAACCGCGACGGGTATGTTGACTGAGACAATCGGCTTTAGTAGTATTGATAGCGAAATTGTATTTGCGGCGGTATGTTTGATGTCATCGGCGCTAGGGTTTTATGCCGGCATTTCAATCCGATTGAACCGTACGCGATCCAAACGTGCTAATCGTTATACAGAAAAGTCTAACATCATTCATAAATAATAGATCTCATGACCAGCAACGATCGACTACACCTTATCAATCTTTGTGATAAAGCTATCGAAGCAAACCAAAGTGCTTCTACAATGGATGAACATGCTAGTGCTAGCGGCAAGGCGTTCGCTGCGTTAGAAATTATTAAATTATATCTTGAATACCATAATGGCCAACAAGCCTAAAAAAATAGTTGATGGATATACATTAGGTGAACTAGCACAACTTGCGCGCCGTCGAATGATTCAAAAAGATCACGGCGATAAAACTAAGTATAACCGTAAAAATGAAAATTGGAAAGATGAAGAAATTTAAAATTGAAATTGAGCGGCATGAGTTTGCCGGCCATGAATTTTTTATGATTCGTGAAAAGCATTATGCATTCGGTATTATGCGAGTGGTAAATGATTTACACCCGCGGCGTTATGATTCATATGAGGATGCGACAATAGTTGCCGATCGTTATCGTAAAATGTATTTGTCTAGTAAGACAACATTTATCGAAAAAGTTACAGAAATTGTTGGATAAAGATTTGATCGTATGTGTTTTGTTCATATATTTATGATTGTGAATTGAAGCTAATATGTTTAACAAAGATTGAAAGTAACGACGAATAATAAAATGGCCGGATGGTGAAATTGGTAGACACGACAGACTTAAAATCTGTTGACCAGAATTGGTCTTGCGGGTTCGATTCCCGCTCCGGCTACCAAAATGCGCCCGTAGCTCAGCAGGATAGAGCAACAGCCTTCTAAGCTGTGGGCCACAGGTTCGAATCCTGTCGGGCGTACGAGTTGTTCTTTGACGTATCGATTGTTTTTTTCGCGTTCTGCACCTCTACGAATTAAAAAAGGTGCAATCAATTGGGGGCGTAGCTCAGTTGGTTAGAGCAGGATGCTTATATCATCAAGGTCACAGGTTCAAGTCCTGTCGCCCCTACCATGGCGGTAGTGAAGCTGTAGTTAAGAGGTAGAGTGTACTAATTTCCGAAAAAGGGTTTATAGTAGGAAGTCACTCATTGCACTTAACCAGAAACCCCGAAAGACCCGAAACCGCTAGGGTTTGATCGTTTAAAACTATTTAGGTGAAATATCCGGTAGTGTCCCTTAAAAACGATCCTTAGGTTTGTGTCCGCTAACTGGTAAGCACTCGGGCTAATCACTCGGGAGATGTGGGTTCAAGCCCCACCACAAACTCTAATGCTTCTGTAGCTCAATTGGTAGAGCAACTGATTTGTACTCAGTAGGTTGAGGGTTCGACTCCTTTCAGAAGCTCATTAGTCCTTGATCAGGAATCGAAGACGTGGGTTGCCTCTAATTGCTCCCATCTAAATCGTAGGTTAGCACAGTTTATAAGTTCTGGGGGTATTCTAAAAACTTATAGGTCAGGTGGCGGAATTGGTAGACGCACATAAACACGCTTTAAGTAGTAGTGAATGTCAAAGATTGCAGGTTCGAATCCTGTCCTGACTACAAAGAATAAAATACGCGCTAGTAGTTCAATTGGTAGAGCGTCGGTCTCCAAAACCGAATGTTGTAGGTTCGAGTCCTACCTAGCGCGCTAATTCAAAAGCGAACATATTATGAAAGCAACATTACACTTTGACTTACCCGAAGATGAATTCGAACATCAATGCGCCATTAATGGAATTGTTTTAAGACGTTCTATCAATGATTTTCAAGAGTATATGCGCCAAATGTATAAGTATAATGAAACTATAACAGATAAGGAAAAAGAAATGATCCAACACTTACGTGTTCAATTTCAAGATATACTCATGGACAATGGGGTACACAATTTAATTATCAGTCCAGACTAAAACTAAACATGGGGGTATCGCATAGCGGCAATTGCTGGTGACTGTAAATCATCTCCTTCGGGTTCGGAGGTTCGAGTCCTTCTACCCCCACCAGAAAGTTCTTTGTTTTTATTTATTATTTAAAGGAAAAAAATATGGATATAGTATACTTTATTTTAGGTGTGCTTGCAGGTGCTACATTATATGCAGTTGTAGGTACAATTAAATTAGTACGGCAGGTAAAAGAGTTAGAAGATCAAAATAATGATCTCGAACAAACGATTAAATGGAACACGGACCATGTGCATAGAACTATAGATGCAAATCATGATAATATTTCTCAGGAAATATCAGAAATTTATCGTCAAATGGATTCACGTTTTGATAAATTAGATCACCGCGTTCATCAAAACATGGAGGCCGAAAACCGGAATATTTGGGAAGCTGTGAATGAATTAATTCGCAAATTAGAAACAAAAAGCTAAAAATTAGCAACAAAGAACTTTCAAAAAGAGGGAATCAAGAAGCTTGGCCTATTGGTTCCCTTTTCTTATCTTTAAATATATAAATAAAAAAATGAATAGTTTAGACGAACAGTATCAAGATCTACTTGAGTATATTCTCATTAATGGAGTAGAGAAACAAACCCGTAATGGTAAAGTATTGTCAACATTTGGTCATCAAATTAGACATAAAATGTCTGATGGGTTTCCTTTACTTACAACCAAGAAAATGGCTTGGAAGACAATGGTAACTGAGTTGTTATGGTTTTTAAGAGGTGATACCAACATTAAGTTTCTTATTGATAACGATTGTCATATTTGGGATGGTGACGCTTATAAGAATTACGCCGCTAAAACATCAATGGATGCAGACGGTCAATACACAAAAGAAGAATTCATCAACAAAATTAAAACAGATAATGAGTTTGCTAAGAAGTGGGGTGAACTCGGACCTGTGTATGGCAAGCAATGGAGAAGTTGGGAAGTAAACGAACCTAAAGAAGTTTTAAGAACTGAAAATGTTACTTGGCCTTATGAACCAAACCAACATACATACCAACAAAGAGTAGGGACTTTTAAGGTAAGACAAATAGACCAAATCGCAAACCTAATC
>Ga0172373_10000885_pt1 | contig 49134 bp, 36 predicted proteins | sample Lak10m_2_FD_114546 | JGI IMG/M metagenome (GOLD analysis project Ga0172373, IMG submission 114546) | Freshwater microbial communities from Kabuno Bay, South-Kivu, Congo - kab_092012_10m | ecosystem: Environmental > Aquatic > Freshwater > Lake | place: Democratic Republic of the Congo... | reverse complement strand
GACCGATTTCGGACGCAGTCCAAGTCTCCGCAGTTCGGACACCTCGGCTAAACCCCTTTGAAACAAAAAGAAAAAAGGCCCCGCAAGGGCCCATCAGCAGTTTCGGCAAGTGTAGGTGGCGGACAGTGAGGGATTCGAACCCTCGAGACGGTTCCCCGCCTACACACTTTCCAGGCGTGCGCCTTCGACCACTCGGCCAACTGTCCGTGCGGGGTGTTTAGCGGCAAGTTTGGGGGCACTCAAGTGGAAACGGTGGGTGTTTCAGGCCAATATCACCGAGACACGGCGGTTTTGCTTGCCTTTTTTCTCGATCTTGCCGAATTCAACCCGGCCGATCTCGGCCGTGCGGGCGACATGGGTGCCGCCGCAGGGTTGCAGGTCAATCTGGCTTTGCGCGTCACCAATCCGCACAAGGCGCACCCGGCCCTGCCCCATCGGCGGCATGACCGACATGGTTTTGACAAGGCCGGGGTTCGCCATCAGTTCGGCGTCGGTGATCCAGCTATCGCTCACCGCGAGATCGCGCGCGATCAGCGCGTTCAGCGCCGCCTCCAGCGCAGGCACATCTGCGGGCGCTTCGGGCATGTCGAAATCCAGCCGGCCCTTGCCCGCGCCGATCTGGCCGCTGGTTACCGGCAAGGGAATGACCACCGACAACAGATGCAGCGCGGTATGCACCCGCATATGCAGATGCCGCCGCGCCCAGTCGATGGACTGACGCACCTGTGCGCCAACGGGCGGCAGGGGCGCGGCTTCGGCCGGAACCAACGCGATACCGCCGCCTTCGACCTTGAGCGCGGTGGCAATCTCCAACCGCCCACCTTGCCAGCTTATCGTGCCGCTGTCGCCGGGCTGGCCGCCGCCGGTGGGATAAAAGACTGAGGCATCCACCACGATCCCGCCTTCGGGGGTATGGGCAAGAACGGTGCTATCCGTTTCACGCAAATAGGCATCGGCCCGGAAAAGCGGTTCAGTCATCATATCAGGGCGATCCTGTGGCGTTTTCAGAGGCAGGGTTTGCGGGGGCGGAATTTTCCTGCGTGGGGTTTTCTGTGCCAGCCAAAAGCGCGGGCAGCCCGTGCAGGGCACGCCCCAGCGCCTCGGGGTTGCGCAGATAAACATCGGTCTGGGCAAAGGGAATTTCGATACCTTCGGCCGCAAAACGCTCCACGATCTGGTGGTTGATTTCGCTGCGCACGTTATTCGAGAAGTTCACATCGCGCAGCACGACCCTTATTTCAAAATTGATCGAATCCGCCCCGAACCCCATCAGGAAAACCGATGGCGGCGGATCAAGGATGGCCAGGGGCTGGGCCTCGGCAATTTCAAGCAAAAGGCTTTCAACCCGGCGGGTGTCAGAGCCATAGGCCACCCCCACCGGCACGATCAGCCGCCCCGTCAGGTTGAAACGGGTAAAGTTCGTCACCCGCCCCGAAATCAGATCCGAATTCGGCACGATCACATCAGAGCGGTCAAAGGTTTGAATACGGGTTGAACGCACCGAGATGGAGCGCACCGTGCCCTGCACATCGCCAACCTGAATCCAATCGCCTTCGCTGACCGGGCGCTCGACCAAAAGAATGATGCCTGAGACGAAATTCGACACCACCGTCTGCAAACCAAAACCGATGCCGACCGAAAGCGCACCGGCGACAATGGCAAGGCCCGAAAGATCAATCCCGGCGGCATTGATCGCCACCAGACCGGCCAGAAAAATACCGACATAGCCGGTGCCCGACACAATGGCATTCTGCCCGCCCTGATCCAGCGAGGTGCGCGGCAGGATCGAATTGCGCAAGCCGCCCTGAAACATCCGCGTCATCGTATAACCGATGCCAAAGATCACGGCGAAGATCAGGAAATTGGTAGGCGAAATGCGGGTTTCGCCCATGGTAAAGCCATCTTGGAACCGCGTCCAAAGCTCGGTCAGATCGGAACTGCGCACGCCCCAGATCAGCGCAAGAACCGGCAGACTGGCCAGGGCCAGTGCGAAATTCGCCAGCACCGGCAAAAGGGCTTCGCTTTCCGCGCCATCTGCGCCGGTGATGGCGGCATAAATATCTGTCACCAGATCTTGCACGACCAGAAGAATACCCACGGCGAACAGCGTCACCATCGCGGGGTAAACCATGGCCGAAGCCGCCGGCACATAGCCAACAGCCGCCAGAAGCGGGCCAATGATGCCCACCGCCATCGTCCCCTGCCCCAGAAAACCGATCAGCCTTGTGCCATAGCTGATCGCTTCGCCTTCCTGCCGTTCCCCCGACAAAAGCCGGTGCAGCAGGTGGCCCATGCGCACCAAAAGCAACCCTGACACCACGATGCCGGGGAAAGATGTGACCGATGTGGTGCCTTCGGAATAGGATTGCGCGTCCATCGCGGCAAAGCGCAGCGCATCAAGCCCGCTCAGAATTGCCATTGCGACGGCGTTATAGCGCGCCTCGGCCCGACGTTCGGCGGGCAGGCCCAAGGGGCCTTCGGACAGCCCGCGCGGAAAGACGCGGGCGGCAAGCCATGCAGCCAGAATGGCAAACAGCGCCACATCGGCAGCGGCATCGACCACCCTTTCGCCCGCCGGGCCAAGCATTTCCGTCATCACGATGGCGCCATAGGCGCACATCACCCCGACAAGCGGAAAGACGATTTCGCCAAGCGAGGCAAAAAGCGCCAAGATCTTGCGGCCCCGTGCCGATGCCCGGTCTTGCAAACCGCTGGCCAGCCGCTGCACCCAAGCCCGGCCAAAGACTGTCAGACCGATGGCCATCGCCAGAAGCAGCAAGATGAAGGGGATGCTGTCACCAAAATTGGCGCGGGCCTTGGGGTTATGCCATTTTTCCGCGGTTTCGTCCCAAATCAGAACGCTGGTATCGGTCAGACCGATCAGCGCCTCGGCCCAGTTTGCCGGGTTGATCGGTGCGGGCCACAGCTTTAGCAACTGATCGGCCTGACGTTCGCGCAACACCCGGTCAATCTCCGCAATCAGCCCGGCGGCACGGCGATAGGCTTCTTCCGCGGCCAGACCGGGGGCCTGTTGCGTCAAAAGCTGTTCATTCAGCGCAGACCGGCGGCTGGCGATTTCAGCGGCCTCGCTGCCGCCCTCGGCGGGGGCAGGCCCAAGCGCGGCGATCTGGGCGCGCAGGGTCGCGATCCGCGCCGCGTTGGCGTTTTGCGCCCCCAAAAGTGCGGCGCGCCAATCAACGATCTTGGCGCGCAATGCCTCCAGCGTTTGGGAATCGCTACTGCGGTTGGCGGTTGCGCTTTCAACCCGCTGGGCAAGACGTTCCCACGCGACATAATCCAGCGCCGCGCCCTCATCTGCCGGCTCAGCCGCAAGCCCGGCAGGCGTGCCCTGCCCTTGCGCAACCGTCACACCACTGGCCGGGTTTTGGCGCGGCATAAGCGCGCCGCTTTCATCGACCTGCCGCAGCACCGTTTGGGCATGGGCCCCATCGGATGGCGGCAAGAACGAAAGGCCCAGCGCAACCGAAACCGCCAATACAAGCGGCGTAACACGAAACAACTGTGGAAAGCGCAATCTCATGCGTCCTGAAAAACGGAAGGAATCTGCATCGGCACCCGGTCCAGCCAGCGCGGCACGGGCAGGCCCTTTTCCTTAAGGAAAGCAGGGTTATAAAGTTTGGACTGATAGCGATTGCCATAATCGCACAGCACGGTCACGATGGTATGGCCCGGCCCCATTTCGCGCGCCATGCGGATGGCCCCGGCAATATTCACACCCGACGACCCGCCAAGGCAGATGCCTTCTTCTTCCACCATCGAGAAAATCAGCGGCAGCGCCTCGGCATCGGGGATGCGATAGCTGAAATCGGGGGTGAAGCCTTCAAGGTTGGCGGTAATCCGGCCCTGCCCGATACCTTCGGTAATCGACGATCCCGGCGCATCAAGCTGGCCCGTGGTGTAAAAGGCATGAAGCGCCGCACCTTCAGGATCAGCCAGGCCGATCTTCACGCCCTTGGGCTGCAAAGCCATGCCGATACCGGCCAAGGTGCCACCCGAACCCACGGCGCAGATGAAACCATCCACCTTGCCGCCGGTCTGTTCCCAAATCTCGGGGCCGGTGGTTTCGATATGGGCCTGACGGTTGGCGACATTGTCAAACTGATTGGCCCAGATCGCGCCATTCGGCTCGGTTCTGGCCAGCGCCTCGGCCAAGCGGCCCGAATAGCGCACATAGTTGTTGGGGTTCTTATAGGGCGCGGCGGGCACCTGCACCAGTTCGGCCCCGGCAAGGCGGATCATGTCCTTCTTTTCCTGACTTTGCGTTTCAGGAATGACGATCACGGTCTTGAACCCCATCGAGGCCCCCACCAAGGCAAGGCCAATGCCGGTGTTGCCTGCCGTGCCTTCGACAATGGTGCCACCGGGGCGCAACTGGCCCTTGGCCACCGCATCGCGGATCATGAAAAGCGCGGCGCGGTCCTTGACCGATTGACCGGGATTCAGGAATTCGCATTTGCCCAAAATCGTGCAGCCCGTCATTTCTGACGCCCGCTTCAGTTTCAAAAGCGGCGTGTTGCCAATGGTATCTGCCAGATCGGAATGAATGCGCATCTTGTTCCCCTGCCTTTGATCCGAACCTAGGACCAAGGGGCGGCAAACTCAAGCCAGCGCGGTGGAAAAGGTCAGCGATTGCGTCGGGGAAAGAAACGCAGAAAGCCGTTCCGGCCAAAGGCCCCGGCGCAAAATTATTCTCCGCCTTGCCCCAAGATCAGCGGGACAGAATTGCCCGAGGCAAAGCGGCGCAACACCGCCGGGTAAAGCTGATGTTCCTGCACCAAAACCCGCGCAGCAAGGCTTTCGGCGGTGTCACCGGGCAAAACCGGCACCCGCGCCTGCCCCAAAATCGGCCCGGCATCCAGTTCTGCCGTGACCTCATGCACGGTGCAGCCGGCCTGATCGTCGCCCGCATCCAGCGCGCGCTGATGGGTGTGCAGACCGGGATATTTCGGCAAAAGCGAGGGGTGAATATTCAGCATCCGGCCCTCGAAATGGCGGATGAAGGCGGGCGTCAGAATACGCATGAAGCCCGCAAGGCACAGAATATCGGGCCTGGCCGCCAAAATGGGCTGCAACAAGGCCGCCTCAAAACCCGCGCGGTCCCGGCCAAAGGCACGGTGATCAACCGCGGCGGTGGGCACCCCCTGCGCCGCCGCCTTGGCCAGCCCGCCCGCGCCTGGGTCGTTTGACGCCACCAGAACCGGCGTGCAGGGATGCGGCCCCATGGCCATATCCCGCAACAGCGCCAACATGTTGGAGCCACCCCCGGAAATCAGGATGGCAACGCGTTTCACAGCAGTTGGCCTTTGTAGACCACGCCTTCGCCTTTGACGATGCGGCCCAGTTCCACCACGGTTTCGCCCTCGGCCCGGAACAGATCCGCCAAGGCGGCAGCACGTTCGGGCGCAACAAAGGCGATCATGCCGATGCCGCAGTTGAAGGTTTTCAGCAGTTCCGGCTCAGACATCTTCGCCGTTTCAGCCAGCCAGCGGAACACCGGCGGCAGTTGCCATGCCGAAAGATCAATCTCGCAAGCCAAGCCTTCGGACACCACGCGCGGCGGATTTTCGGTCAGCCCGCCGCCGGTGATATGGGCCAGCGCGTGAACGCCCCCTGCCCGCACCGCCGCCAGTGCCTGCTTCACATAAAGCCGCGTCGGCGCCAGCAAGGCCGCGCCCAGCGTGCCTTCGCTGAAAGGCGACGGCGCATCCCAGCCAAGGCCGGACAGCTCCACCACCTTGCGCACAAAGGAATAGCCGTTGGAGTGAACGCCGTTCGAGGCCAGCCCCAAAAGAACGTCGCCTTCCTGAACCCCGGCAGGCAGCTCTGCCCCGCGCTCCATAGCGCCAACGGCAAAACCGGCAAGGTCGAAATCGCCCTTGTGATACATGCCCGGCATCTCGGCGGTTTCGCCCCCGATCAGCGCACAGCCCGAAGCCTCGCAGCCAGCCGCAATGCCGGTGATGATGCGGGTCGCTTCCTCGACATTCAGCTTGCCGGTGGCGAAGTAATCCAGAAACAACAGCGGTTCCGCGCCTTGGCACACCAGATCGTTGACGCACATCGCCACGAGGTCGATGCCGATGGTATCTACATTGCCGGTGTCAATCGCGATGCGCAGCTTGGTGCCCACGCCATCGGTGGCGGCAACAAGGATCGGGTCGTTATAGCCCGCAGCCTTCAGATCGAACAAGGCGCCAAAGCCACCAAGCCCGCCCATGGTGCCCGAACGGTTGGTGCGTTTGGCGGCGGGTTTGATCCGGTCAACCAGCGCGTTGCCCGCGTCAATATCCACGCCCGCATCGGCATAGGTCAGGCCATTGTGTCCGGTCGTCATGTCAAGAATCCCAAGCTGGCAGCAGTTGCCTTGCCCTTACGCCATCCATCGCGGCGGCGCAACGCATCACACCACCGCAGCGCCTTGCCAGTGCCCCCAAGGCTCTGCTAGGCAGGCGGCGGGGGGCTGTAGCTCAATGGTTAGAGCCGGGCGCTCATAACGCCTTGGTTGGGGGTTCGAGTCCCTCCGGCCCTACCACCCCCACCTTATTTGCCCCGTGCGTCCCCCCCTGCGCCCCCCCTGTGCCCCTATGTGGCTTTTCGCGGCACAGGCCCGGAAACCGGCCAGAAATCATGAAATTGCCCCAAGTTTACCAAATTTGCCGGGCGACAAGCCACATTCAGACCCGATTTGCCACCTATCCCTGAACGCCGAACGACTGGCGATGGCCTTTGGCCTTATTGATTTGGTGGAGCATCAGAATGGCTACTTATTACGGCGGCAGCAGCAACGACAGCTATACCGGCACCGCAGGGACCGACAGTCTGGTTGGTAACGCGGGCAATGATACCCTTTACGGCGACGCGGGCACCGATACGCTTTATGGCGGCGACGGCGATGACTCGCTTTTCGGCGGCAGCGAAAATGATTGGGTCAACGGCGGCGCGGGCAATGACTATCTTGACGGTGGCGATGGCATCGACACGCTGGATTATGCCGGCTCTGACGCAGGCGTCTATGTCAGCTTGCTGAACGGCACCGCCGAAAACGGCTATGCCGTTGGCGACAGCTTCACCGGGTTTGAAAATCTGAACGGCTCGTCCCTGAATGACACCTTGATTGGCAATACGGGCGATAACCTGCTGGCCGGCAATGGCGGCAACGACACGCTGGACGGCGATCTTGGGGCCGACACCATGTTGGGGGGCTTGGGCGATGATGTCTATATCGTCGACAATGCCGGCGATGTGGTTGACGAAACCGGCGGCGGCGGGGTTGATTTTGTCTATGCCTCGGTCAGCCATACGCTTGCCGACGGGGTTGAGGTATTGCACCTGACCGGCACGCAAAGCATCAACGGCACCGGCAACGCGGCCGCCAACTTTCTTTACGGCAATGACGGTTCGGGCGCCTTCACCGGCGACAATCTGTTGCAGGGCCTTGGCGGCGATGACACGATCTATGGCGGCAACGGCGCCGACACGCTGGATGGCGGCACCGGCAATGACAGCATGATCGGCGGCGCGGGCAGCGATCTTTACATCGTGGACAGCGCGGCCGACACGGTGATCGAACTTTCCGGCGAAGGCGAAGACACGGTCGCGGCCTCGATCAACTATACGCTTTACGACCCCATCACCTCGAATTTCATCGAACATGTCACCCTGACCGGCACCGCCAACCTGACGGCCACCGGCAACATCGCCAAAAACAAACTGGTCGGTAACAGCGGCGACAACCTGCTGAGCGGCGGTGCCGGCAATGATAGCCTTAACGGCAATGACGGCAACGATACGCTGGACGGCGGCACCGGCAATGACAGCATGAACGGCGGCGCGGGTGACGATCTGTATTACGTCGACAGCAGCCAGGACGACACCTATGAACTGACGGGTGGCGGCACCGACACCGTCGTTACCACGGTCAACAATTACGGGCTTTCGCTGAACGTCGAAAATCTGGTCCTTGGCGCCGGCGTGCTGAGCGGCAACGCCAACAGCCTTGCCAACACCCTGACCGGCAACGCGCTGGACAACCACCTGGCGGGCGAAGGCGGCAATGACACCCTGACGGGCAATGCCGGCAATGACACGCTGGATGGCGGCAGCGGCGCTGACCTCATGGATGGCGGCGCAGGCGATGACACCTATAAGGTGGATAATATCGCGGATGTGGCCGAAGAAATCGGCATGGATGCAGGCGGCATCGACACCGTGGAAACCCGTGTCGATCACACCATGGGTGCGGGGATCGAAAATCTCATCATCACCTCGACCGGTGATGTCGATGCCATCGGCAATGAACTGAACAACCAGATGACCGGCGGCGCGCAGGATAACCTGCTGAACGGCATGGCAGGCGATGACACGCTGATCGGCGGCGACGGGGCCGATACGCTGATCGGCGGCACCGGGGTTGACGTTTTCATCGGCGGCAGCGGCAATGACGTTTATCAGCTTGAAAACGCATCCGAAAGCGTGACCGAACTGGCCGATGGCGGCATCGACACCATCGAAGTAGCCGCAACCTATACGCTGGCAACCGATCTGGAAAACCTGATCCTTGGCGGCACCGGCGATTTCGATGCCATGGGCAATGCGGTGGCCAACAAGCTGACCGGCAACAGCGGCAACAACGCGCTTTACGGCTATGAGGGCAACGACAGCATTTATGGCGGCGCGGGCGAAGACTACCTTGATGGTGATCTGGGGGCAGATTCCATGGTGGGTGGCGCCGATAACGACATCTATGTCGTGGACAATGCCAGCGACAAGACCATCGAACTGTCAACCGGCGGGATAGACTGGGTTATGGCGTCAATCAGCCACAGCCTTGCCGGATATGTCGAACATCTGGCGCTGACCGCGGCAACGAACATTGATGCCACCGGCAATTCGCTGGCCAATATCCTGCTTGGCTATACCGGCAACAACCTGCTTTCGGGCGAAACCGGCAATGACACTTTGTATGGCGACGCAGGCGACGATACGCTGGATGGCGGCTATGGCGCCGATGTGATGGAAGGCGGCACCGGCAACGATACGTTCTATATCGACAATGCCAATGACATCATTATCGAAAATGCCGGTGAGGGCACGGATACGGTCATCTCGACCCTGGCCCATACGCTGGCGGCCGATTTCGAAAATCTGACCATCGCCGGCACGGCCGGGCGCAGCGGCACCGGCAACGGTGTGGCCAATATCCTGACCGGCAACCGCGGCAGCAACCTGCTGAGCGGTCTGGCAGGGGACGATACGCTGATTGGTGGCGCGGGGGCCGATACGCTGGATGGCGGCGCCGGGGCGGACAGCATGGTTGGCGGTTCGGGCAATGATCTGTTCATCGTCAATAACTTGGGCGATGCAGTGGTCGAAACCGCGACCGGCGGCATCGACAGCTTGCAGACCATCTTTGACACCGTTCTTGTCGATACGCTGGAAAATCTGGTCTTCACCGGCAGCGACAACCTGACAGGCACCGGCAACCTTGCCGCCAACCGCCTGATAGGCAACACCGGCGACAATGTGCTGAACGGGCTTGAAGGCAATGACACGATCTATGGCGGTGCCGGGGCCGATACGATGGATGGCGGCGCGGGCAGTGACTCGATGCGTGGCGGTGCGGGCGACGACATCTATTATGTCGATGCCACCACCGACAAAGTTGTCGAAAGCACCACCGGTGGTCTGGATCAGGTCTATGCGACCGCCAGCTTCACCCTTGCAACCGGGGTGGAAAACCTTGTGCTGCAAGGCTCGGATGCGCTGCGGGGGATTGGCAACTATTCGGCCAACTCCATTCGGGGCAACAGCGGCGACAACCTGCTGAAAGGTGGCTCGGGCGCCGATACGCTGACCGGCCTTGCCGGCAACGACACGCTGAACGGCGGCAGCGGCAATGACGTGATGTCAGGCGGCACGGGGGACGACACCTATTACGTCAACGCCCGTGGCGACAGCATCACCGAAGCGGCAGATGCCGGCACGGATCTGGTCTTGGCCGCGACCAACTGGACGCTGGATGCCAATGTTGAAAACCTGACCATGATCGGCACCGGCGCCTATCGTGCCACCGGCAATGCCATGGCCAATGAGATGATCGGCAATCGCGGCAGAAACCAGCTTTCGGGCCTTGGTGGCAATGACACGCTGGATGGCGGCGCGGGCAATGACACGCTGACCGGCGGCGCGGGGGCGGATCACTTCGTGTTCTCCTCGGCCACGGCGGGCAATGACATCATCACCGATTTCAACGATGTGAATGGTGGCAGTGCCGAAGGCGATCTGCTGGTCTTTACCGGGCTGGAGGTTGGCACCTTTGCCTATCGCGGCGAAGCGGCCTTTACCGGCGGGTCGAATAACTCAGAAGCGCGGTTCGACAGTGCGACGGCCAAGCTTTTGATCGACATCAACGGTGATGGGGCGGCGGATCTGACGCTGAAACTGACGGGGATGAATGCCGGCACAGACATCAGCGCCAGCGATTTCCTCTGGTCTTGATCGACCAAAGCGATCAGTTTGATTGAAAATCATCGCCGTCCCCTGCCGGGGGCGGCGTTTTCTTTGCTGGCCAGAATTAATACCGCCAGCGCCCGACCTGACACAGCGCCTGCGCATGACCCGCGCTGACCGCAAGCCCCGTCGCGCCGATCTGCAACAGCCCGTTACGTTCTGCCGCCCCTTCAGGCGACAAGGAAAACACCACCCCTTCACCCGCCCGGCGCGGCGGTGGGCTGATGCGGTAAACCGGGGTGGCGGGCCCAAGCCCCAGCGCGCGGATCACATAATCGCCCGCCGCGCACCAGCTTTGCGGCGCGGCTTGGCCGGGGCTGGCCTGCACCATGATCTGATCGGCATTTCCGATCACCGAAACCCCGTTGCGGGCCTGAAACGCCATGGCCGGCGAAGCCAGCAGGCTGAAAAGCAAAAGCGAACGGAACATGGCGGGCCTCTTGGGAAAATGGCGGTAAGGAACGCCCCTTATCTGTGGCGACGCGGCCGGGAAAACAAGAGCAGAACGCGTGTTTCGCGCAAGGATCAGCCGATCAGCACCAGCCCCAACCCATAGCCCAGCCCATAGGCCAAGACCGAAAGCCCACCAATCAGGCCCCAGCCGACAGGCCGCGAAACCCGCCCGCGCGCAAAAGGCACCCCACCGCAAAGCGCCGCAATCAGCACGGCCACCACAGGCACCGCCCAAACCGGCGCCTGCATCGCGCCCGCAACACCAAGAAGAACAAGAAGAAGCCCGCCGATCATGGGATTACCTCCAAAGAAAAAGGCGCGCCGCAGCGCGCCTTTTTGTTACTGATCCAGGAAACTCCGCAGCTTCCGGCTCCGGCTGGGATGCTTCAGCTTCCTGAGCGCCTTCGCCTCGATCTGGCGGATGCGTTCGCGGGTCACGCTGAACTGCTGACCCACTTCTTCCAGCGTGTGATCGGTGTTCATGCCGATGCCAAAGCGCATCCGCAGCACGCGTTCTTCGCGCGGGGTCAGGCTGGCCAGAACCCGTGTCGTGGTTTCCTTCAGGTTTTCCTGAATGGCCGAATCCAACGGCAAAATCGCGTTCTTGTCTTCGATGAAATCGCCAAGCTGGCTATCTTCTTCGTCGCCAATCGGGTTTTCCAGCGAAATCGGCTCTTTGGCGATCTTCATCACCTTGCGAACCTTTTCCAACGGCATTTGCAGCTTTTCGGCCAATTCCTCTGGCGTCGGCTCGCGGCCGATTTCGTGCAACATCTGGCGGCCGGTGCGCACCAGTTTGTTGATCGTTTCGATCATATGCACCGGAATACGGATGGTGCGGGCCTGATCTGCGATGGAACGCGTGATGGCCTGACGGATCCACCATGTCGCATAGGTCGAGAACTTATAGCCGCGGCGGTATTCGAATTTATCGACCGCCTTCATCAGGCCGATGTTACCTTCCTGAATAAGATCAAGGAATTGCAGCCCGCGGTTGGTGTATTTCTTGGCAATCGAGATCACCAGACGCAGGTTCGCCTCGACCATTTCCTTCTTGGCCTGACGCGCCTCTTTTTCGCCTTTTTGCACCTGATTGACGATGCGGCGGAATTCGGAAATATCGACACCGACATATTGGCCAACCTGCGCCATCTCGGCGCGCAGTTCCTCGACCTTTTCGCGCGATTTTTCGATCAGCGCCTGCCAGCCGCGGCCCGCCTTGGCTGCCATGCGGTCAAGCCATGTCGGGTCCAGCTCATAGCCCTGATATTCGTCGATGAATTCGCGACGGTTGATACGGGCGGCGTCGGCCAGCTTCACCATGCCGGAATTGATCGCCATGATCCGCTTGTTGATGCCGTAAAGCTGGTCGATCAGGGCTTCGATCCGGTTGTTGTGCAGGTGCAATTCATTGACCAGCACCACGATTTCCGAACGCAGTTTTTGATAGGCTGCTTCTTCAGCGGCGGAAAAACGCACGGTTTCCGACAATGTCGCCGTCATCCGGGCATCTTGCATTTCGGCAAGCTTGTCATAATCGCGCGCGATAAGATCCAGCGTTTCCAGAACCTTGGGCTTCAGCGCCGCTTCCATTGCGGCCAAAGACATGCTGGCGCCGTCTTCGTCATCGTCTTCTTCGGCCTCGGCGTAGATCGGGTTGCCATCGGCATCAAGTTCGGGTTCAGCCGCGCCACCCGCTTGCCGGCGGGGCGCGGCGGCACTGTCAACCGAAACGCCTTCCAATTCGGTGCCGACCATTTCGTCATCGCCATCAAGGCTGCGGCCGAAGGTGGCTTCAAGGTCGATCACATCGCGCAACAGGATGTCTTCGTTCAGAAGTTCGTCGCGCCAAATGATAATGGCCTGAAAGGTCAGCGGGCTTTCGCAAAGCCCGGCGATCATGGTGTTGCGGCCGGCCTCGATCCGCTTGGCGATGGCGATTTCGCCTTCGCGCGACAAAAGCTCAACCGAACCCATTTCGCGCAGATACATGCGCACCGGGTCATCGGTGCGGTCAAGGGTTTCGGTCGTGGCACCGACAACCGCCACTTCGCGCGAAGTCGAGGTGGTTTCCACCAGTTCGCCAACCGAAGCTTCGCCCTCTTCGACCTCTTCATCGTCGATGATGTTGATGCCCATTTCCGACAGCATCGCCATGACGTCTTCGATCTGTTCAGACGACACCTGTTCGGGCGGCATGACCGAATTCAACTGGTCATAGGTGATATAGCCGCGTTCCTTGGCCTCTGCGATCATCCGTTTGACGGCGGCCTGGCTCAGATCAAGGGAAACTTCGGCCTCTTCGCCTTCGGGCTTTGCGTCGTCGGTGTCTTTAGAGGCCATGTCATCTCCATTCGTCAGTTTGGGCGAATCAGTCGGGCAATTTGCGAATCAATAGCGCGAATCACGGGAAAGCACAGGGGGGGTGCGCCCGATGGATTAGCGTTTCTTTTCCCAAACCTTTTCATCAATCAAGTTTTGCAGGTGATTTGAAAGCGCAGCACGGTCTTCTCCCATGTCGCCACTTTCTTCACGTGCGGGGTGGTCCGCGCGGTGGCGCGCCTCTGCCGCCTTGGAAAGGCGCCAGGTAAGCCCCTCATCCGCAAGGCCGCTCAGGTCATGCACCGCATCTTCAATCTCGCGCCGCGCCGCACGATGGGCATCCAGCTTGGCCAGTTCCTCAGCCAAGCAAAGCGTGGCCAGTTCGCTGTCAGCCCGGTTACGGATGGGCGGGGCAATCTGCACATGGGGGCGGCGCATCAGCGCATCAAGGGCCGCGCCGGCCTCGTGTTGCAATAGTTCCAGCAACCGGGCCGCATCGGTATCGGCATGGGTCAAAAGAATCTGGCGCAGGTGGTTATGGTCGGCATCCGTCATATCCAGCCGTTCAAGCGCACTTTCAAAGCGATGAATCAACGCGGGATGCACGATCAGGCTGGCCAGAATGACCGCTTCGCGCAGAGTTTCCTCAACCGCCGCCCCCTGCGCCAAAAGCGATTGGCGCGCGCTGGCGGTTGGCGGCAAGGGCGCCCCTTTGGGCACAAACCGCCCCGGACGAAAAGCCGGAACCCGCGCGCCGCCCTGACCGAAAAGTTCGGCCCGCAGCCGTTTGATGTCTTCGCCGTAATGGGTGCGGATCGAGGGATCGGCAATGCGTTTAAGCTGGGCGCGAAGGGTCTTATCAAGACTTGCCTTGCGTTCGGGGCTGTCAAAGACCCGGCCTTCGGTTTCGCGCCGCCACAGCAGCGAAACCATCGGCTGCGCGGCATCAAGCACCGCCTGCATCGCCGCAGCACCCTGCGCTTTTATCAGGTCATCGGGGTCTTGCCCGCCCGGCAACACGGCGAAACGCAGCGCCTTGCCCGCCTCCAAAAGTGGCAACGCAAGATCAATCACCCGCAACGCGGCGCGGATACCGGCCGCATCGCCATCCAGCGCGATGATCGGCTCATCATGGATACGCCACATCAGCCGCAACTGGTCTTCCGTCACCGCCGTGCCAAGGGGGGCAACTGCGGCGGTAAAGCCGGCCTCGGACAGCGCGATCACATCCATATAACCTTCGGCCACAATCAAGGGCTTGCCCTTGCCGGCGGCTTCGCGCGCGCGGGCGTGGTTGAAAAGATTGCGGCCCTTGTCGAAGATCTCGGTTTCCGGGCCGTTCAGATATTTGGCATTATCCTTCGGGTCCATCGCCCGACCGCCGAGCGAAATCGCCCGGCCCCGGCCATCGCGGATGGGAAAGATGATACGGCCGCGGAAACGATCATAGGGTTCGCCGCCCTTGTCAGATTTGGCGCAAAGGCCCGAGGCAACCAGCAGCTCATCCGAAATGCCTTTTTGCTTCATGGCCAATTGCAGCCCGTGCCAGCCATCGGGCGCAAAGCCGATTTCCCAGCGGTCTTGCGCGGCCGGGCTTAACCCGCGACGGGCCAGATAGGCGCGGGCCTCGGCGGCGGCCGATGTCTGCAATTGCAGGCGAAACCATTTGACGGCCTCTTCCATCACCGCAATCAACTGACTGCGCCGGTCGGCCACCTCTGCCGCCTTCGGGTCGCGCGCGGGCATTGGCAGGCCCGCCTCGCGCGCCAGCACCTCTACCGCCTCCATGAAACCAAGATTTTCGGTTTCCTTGATAAAGGTCAGCGCATCACCCTTGGCGTGACAGCCAAAGCAATAGTAATAGCCCTTCCGGTCATCCACATGAAAAGACGCGGATTTTTCCTGATGGAACGGGCAAGGCGCCCACATGTCGCCCTTGCCCTGATTGGATTTGCGCGCATCCCACGTCACCTTGCGCCCGACGACCGAGGACAGGGAGACGCGCGTGCGCAATTCGTCAAGGAAACCGGGTGGCAGGGACATCAGGGCTTTCGTGGTGCATCTGGCAGGCGGCGCGCGGGGGTTTCACACCCCCGTACCCCCGTGGGGTATTTATGCCAAGATGAAAGGCGAAGTCATCTCAAAAGGTCGCACGCGATCTGGTGAAAGATTGCGACGCCGGGTTGAATCAGCCCGTCGGGGAAATCGTAATCGGGGTTATGCAGGGCCGGGTGGTTTTCTCCCACACCAAGAAACAGCATGGCCGATCGGGTGCCGGGCAGAGCGAAGCGGCCAAAATCCTCAGAGGCGCGCATCGGCAAATCGCCGGGTTCATGCGCCATGCCCAGCGCATCAAGCGCCGCATGGATGCGGTCGGTGGCCTCGGGGTGATTGACTGAGGCGGCGAAATCATCATGGGTTTCAAAAGCAATGCTCAGCCCATGGCTCTGGGCGCATTCCTTTGCAATCTCAAGGATTTCGGCCCGCAAGGCGGCCATGGCTGCATCTTCCATGCAACGCAGGGTGATCCAAAGTTCCGCCTGTCCGGGCGCGATGCCAAAAGCGGCTTCGCCCAGACGGGCATGGGTAACTGTGACCAGCCTGTAGCCCGGACGCAGGGGGCCGGGCGGGGCAAGTTGCGAAAAGCGGTCGATCAGCCGGGCCAGCGCCGGGGCGGGCGAAAGGCCGGTTTCAGGCAGGCTCGCATGGGCGGTCTTGCCGCCAAGGGTGATTTTCAGCCCTTGGCTTGCACAATTGACCACCCCGGATTTCAGCAGCCCCCGACCAAAGGGCGTGCCCGGCATGTTATGAATGGCAAAGGCCCAATCGGGTTTGATCGCCGCAAAGCGCGGGTCCGCCACCACCGCCGCCGCGCCAAAGCCATCTTCCTCGGCGGGTTGAAACAGCAAGACCGCCCTGCCCCGCGCCGGCCTTTGGCGCGACAAAAGCCGCCCCAGCCCCATCAGAAGCGTCATATGCCCATCATGGCCGCACAGATGGCCTTTGCCAGCCACGGCTGAGCGATAGGGCAGATCCGAGATTTCTTCGATCGGCAGCGCGTCAAGTTCGGCGCGAAACAGCACCGTCGGGCCGGGCTCTGCCCCCTTAAACACCGCAGCAACCCCATGGCCCCCCAAGCCCGTGATGACGCAATCAGGGGCCAAAGCGGCAAGAGCTTCGGCAACGCGGGCTGCGGTTTCCGCCTCTTGCCGGCTGATTTCGGGAAAGCGGTGCAACGCGCGCCGCCAATCCGTCAGTTCGGCAATATCGCGGTTGGTCAGCATCAGCCGCGCGCAGCAAGGGTGCGCATGGCAAGTTCAATTTCATGCCATGCCGTGCGCGCCATGGAACGGAAGGTCAGGATCAGGAAGCCGTCCGGCTCGCGGATCAAGACCGCCGACATATGGCCCAGCGGTGCCCGCAACGCACGGCCCGGCGGGAAGGCGCTGGCGCGCAGATCCACCGGCACATGGCGCATCAGCACCTCGGCCGCCTTATCGCCCGAAAGCCGCAAGCCCGCCCAGCCATCAGATTGGTCGGTCGTGGCCGCAATGCCAGAAAGATCAGGGGCTTCAACGCCCATCAGGAAAGCCTGATCGCGCCCTGTCCAGACCAAAAGCCCATCGCCCTTTTGCGAAAACGTGTTCGGAGCGGGGAAAGAAAGGCCCAAAGGTTTCAAAGCCTTGTCCGCCGCCTTTGCCTTACCGGGGTAAAGCGCGACAGAGGTTATGGCACCAAGATCAGCCGGGGCAAGGCGGCAGGTGCCATGGCTAACAGCCGCATGTTCAAGCGCGGGTTTTGCGATCAACTCAGGCACGAAGTTTCTCCCCTTGCTTGTCGTGGAATACCGGATCGCAAACCTCAGCGGTCAGGTCCAGCCCGCGCAGATGGTCAACGATGCGGATCTTTTCGCCATGGCGCGCACGGCCGTTTTTCAGGAACGCCAGCGCAAGGCAGGCACCCATCAGATCGGAATGCGCAAACGAGGTGATGTAGCCCTGACTTTCCTCGCGGCCGACCTTGTCACCCGGCGTGAACAGATGCGCCCCCGAACAAGGCTGCGTGCCCAGCGCGATTTTCAGGCCCACAAGCTGCTGGCGTTCAGGCCCAACCAGCCCCGGACGCGCGGCCATATCCTTGCCGATGCAATCCTTTTTCGCGCTGACCATCTTTTCCATGCCAATATCAAAGGCCGTGGTGCGGCCATGAATTTCGGCGTGCGTAATAAAGCCCTTTTCAACGCGCAGCACGTTCAGTGCTTCCATCCCGTAAGGCCCGCCGCCCATGGTTTCGGCCTTGGCCAGAAGATCGCGGAACAGGCTTTCGCCATAGCGCGTGGGCACGGCGATTTCATAACCCTCTTCGCCCGAAAACGAGATGCGGAACAGCCGGGCGCTGACGCCGCCGACCATCACTTCGCCCGCGCCCATGAAGGGGAAATCGCCCAAAGGCTGGTCAAGAACCGCATTCAGCAGCGCCCGTGATTTCGGCCCGGCCACGGCAAATTGCGCCCAGGATTCGGTGACCGAAATGAACCGCAAATCCCAATCGGCGCAATGGGTCTGATGGACGAAATCGAGATGGCGCATCACCAGCCCTGCCGCCGCCGTGGTGGTGGTCATCAGGTAGTGGTTTTCCCCAAGTCGCGCCGTGGTGCCATCATCCATGACAAAACCATCTTCGCGCAGCATCAGCCCATAGCGCACCCGCCCTACGGGCAAGGTGCTGAAAGTATTGGTGTAAACCAGATCGAGGAAGCGCGCCGCATCGCGGCCCTGAATGTCGATCTTGCCAAGGGTCGAGACATCGGCCACGCCGACCGCACCGCGCACCATCGCCACTTCACGATCACAGGATTCGCGCCATGTCGCCTCGCCCGGTTTCGGAAAATAGCTTGGCCGATACCAAAGCCCGGCCTCAACCATGGGCGCGCCCCGGTCGCGGCTGGCCTGATCCGAGGTCATGAAACGCTGCGGCGCAAAGCCCATACCGCGCCCGCCAGCCCCAAGTGCGGCCACGGATACCGGCACATAGGGCGGGCGGAAGGTGGTGATACCGGTTTCGGGAATGCCGCGCCCCGTGGCATCGGCCAGCACCGCCAAGGCCCCCATATTGGAATTCTTGCCCTGATCGGGCGCCATGCCTTGGGTGGTATAGCGCTTCATATGCTCGACCGAGGCATAACCCTCTTGCGCGGCAAGCTTCACGTCTTTGGTGGTGACATCATTGGCAAAATCAAGCCAGGCACGGCCCTTGCCGTGAACCGCCCAAAGCGGCTCAATCGTATAGGGCAGGCCCTGGGCCTTGGGCATGGCGGTTTTGACAGGTTTCAGGCCAAGATCGGCCAGTGCGGCATCGGCCGCAGCCGCCCCCGCCGCCAGGCAGCCATGGGTGGTAAAGGTGCCATTGGCCGCCCCTGCCGCCGTCAGACCGGGAACGGCGCCTTCGCTCGGCACAAAAGCCGCGATTTCATCCGACCAGCGCGGCCGTCCGTTCATGTGGCAGGTCAGATGCAGCGTCGGGTTCCATCCCCCCGACATGGCAAGACAATCGGTTTCCAGCTCAAACGTGCCCTGCGCATGGTGGCCCTTGATATGGCGCAACCCATGGCGGCCCTGGGTTTCTGTCACCCGCGCGCCCAAATAAACCGGGCAATCCTCCACCGGCGAGGCGCTCTCGCGACTGTCGAGAATGGCCGCAACCTGCACCCCGGCCGCAATCAGGCCCCGCGCCACAGCCCGCGCCCCATCGTTATTGGCAAAAACCGTCACCCGCTGCCCCGGCGCAACCCCGTAACGGTTGAGATAGGTCTCCACCGCGCCGGCCAGCATGATACCGGGACGGTCATTCATCGGGAAGGCAATCGGGCGCTCCAACGCCCCGGCAGCCAGAATCGCCCGGCGCGCAGTGATGCGCCAGAAACATTCGCGCGGCAAATCGGGCCGGGCAGCGCGGTGCAGGCTGACCCGCTCCAATGCGCCGTAGATACCGCCGTCATAGGCCCCCGTCACCGTGGTGCGCCGCATCAGGCGCACATTGGGCATGGCGGCCAACTCTGCCTCAATCGCGGCGACCCAATCCATCCCCGGCGCACCGTCGATCGTTTCGCCATTCGCCATCAGACGGCCACCAAAACGGCTGTCTTCATCAGCCACAATCACATCAGCCCCGGCCCGCGCCGCGGTCAAGGCCGCCATCAGCCCGGTCGGCCCGCCGCCAACAACCAGCAGGTCGCAAAAGGCATAAGCCTTTTCGTAATGCCCTTCGTCATGCTTGCCCGACAGGCTGCCCAGCCCCGCGGCCCGACGAATGGCCGGCTCATAAACCTTTTCCCAAAAAGCGCGCGGCCACATGAAGGTCTTGTAATAGAACCCGGCCGAAAAGAAGGGTGCCATCAGATCGTTCACCGACAACAGATCCCACCGCAAGGAACCCATACGGTTTTGGCTGCGTGTCACCAGCCCTTCGAACACTTCTTGCACCGTCGCGCGCACATTCGGCGTCTGGTTCTTGGCGCCGATCACCTCGATCAGCGCGTTGGGCTCTTCGGAGCCGGCCGTCAAAACCCCGCGCGGCCGGTGATATTTGAAGCTGCGCCCCACCACCTTGACCCCATTGGCCAAAAGCGCCGAAGCAACCGTATCGCCCTTGAACCCCGCATAGCTCTTGCCATCGAAGGTGAAGGAGACCGGCTTTTCCCGGTCAATCAACCCTTTGCCCGCGATCCTCATTTCGCACCGCCTTTCAGATCGGCCACCAGTTCGGCACCATAAACCTCATGCGTCACGGTGTTGCGATGCACCCGCAACCACTGGGTGCAACCGGCCTCATGATACCAAAGATCATGGGTTTGCCCCGCCGGATTGGTGCGCAGATGCAGATGGTCGTCCCAATCCTCGATCGGCGCCCCAGGGGCGGGGCGGTTCAAGTAATCCTCGGACCCGTAGTAATAGAATTCGCGCCGGTCGCGGCTGCCACAAAGGGGGCATGGAATTCGCATCGGTCAGTCTCCTGAAACGGCAGTAGAAAGGGGCGTTGCCCCTCGGCGCATCCGCGCCTCACCCCAGGGTATTTCTGCCAAGATGAAAAAACTTTCGGCTTTCATCTTGGCCCAAATACCCCCGCCGGAGGCTCCCACGGCATGGGAGGAACGGAGGGTAAAGAATGGGGCGCGGCGCATCATGATCAGTGCAGGTTATGTTGGCTGCCGGTGCCTTCCTCGTCGATGACGTGGCCGGTGCGGAAGCGGTCAAGGCGGAAGCGGCGGGCAACTTCGTGGGATTGGCCGGTTGCCATCAGATGTGCCATGCACCACCCCGAAGCGGGCGTGGCTTTGAACCCGCCATAATTCCAGCCGGCATCGACGAAAAGTCCTTCGATATGGGTCTTGTCGATAATGGGGCTGCCGTCGGGGGTCATGTCCATGATACCGCCCCAACCGCGCAAAATCTTCGACCGGCCGATCATCGGCATCAGGGTCATCGCGGCTTCCATCACATGTTCCAGCATCGGCAGGTTGCCGCGCGCGGCGTAGGAGGCGTAGAAATCCAGATCGCCGCCGAAAACAAGGCCGCCCTTGTCGGATTGGCTGATATAGAAATGCCCCATGCCGAAAGAAATCACGCTGTCGATCACCGGCTTCAGCCCTTCGGTGACGAAGGCTTGCAGGATATGGCTTTCGACTGGCAGGCGCATACCCGCCATCGCCGCCACCTGCCCCGAGCGCCCGGCCGCCAACATGCCAACCTTTTTCGCCTTGATCGGGCCGCGCGTGGTTTGCACGCCGGTCACTTTGCCATCCACGATGTCGATGCCGTTCACTTCGCAGTTCTGGATCAGATCGACGCCCAGGCGGTCGGCTCCGCGCGCATAGCCCCAGGCCACCGCATCATGGCGCGCCGTGCCGGCCCGCCATTGCATCAGCCCGCCATAGATCGGGAAGCGGGTTTGTTCATAGTCAAGATAGGGGGCGAATTCGCGCACCTGTTCGGTGGTCCACAATTCGGCATCATCGCCCTGATTGACGATGGCATTGCCGCGCCGGGCCAGAGAATCGCGCTGGCCATCGGAATGGCACAGGATCAATTGGCCGCGCTGGGAATGCATGACGTTGTAGTTCAGTTCCGTCTCCAGCCCTTCCCACAGTTTCAGCGAGTGGCTGTAAAATTCGGAATTGCCCGGCAGGAAGTAATTCGCGCGCACGATCGTGGTGTTGCGCCCGACATTGCCGCTGCCCAGATAGCCCTTTTCCAGAACCGCGATATTGCGCATCCCGTGGTTCTTGGCGAGGTAATAGGCTGTTGCAAGGCCGTGCCCGCCGCCGCCGATGATGATGGCGTCATATTCGGCCTTGGGCGCGGGCGTGCGCCATGCGGGCTTCCAGCCCTTATTGCCGAAAAGACCCTCGGTGATAACCTTCAGACCGGAATAGCGCATTTTTTGCCCCATCTTGCTGCCGCCAATGAAACGGCATCACCGGCTATATGCAAGAGGCATCGGCATTTTCCTGCGCCGGGGGCGACAGGGATTGTCGCAATCAGGCCAGAGACAGCCGCAACCAAAGCCGCGTCAGCGCCTGTTCCGGCGACATCAGCCCACCATTTTCAACGCCCGCGGCCCAAAGCCCTGCCCCTGCGGCATAAGCGCCGGGTTCAAGCCCACCCGCCGCGCATTGGCTGACCGCAACCATCGGCAGGTCTTTGAAGGCCAAAAGCGTTTCGGCAAGCGCACCCGGCATGGTGCCCGCGCCGAAAACCCGCAGCACCGCCCCATCCAGCCCGGCAAGTTGTGCGGCAAGCGCGCGGGCAGAAAGGCCGGGGGTCAGGGTGACGATGCCGACCGTTTTTTGCTGATCGAACCGGCGGGCCTGTGCTGCGGGCGGGGCAGGATCGCCGGCCGGCTGAAAGGCATCCTTGTCTTGCGAATGGGTTTTGCCAACCGCCCCCGCCGCCAGAACCTTGCCGCCGAAGGCAAGATGCACGCCCGGCTGCCCTGCGACCGCCGTTGCAATCGCCAGCCCAAGATTGCCCTCGGCATCCGACCCCGGCAGGCCAAGCGGGTGCATGGCACCGGTCAGCACCACCACCCGCCCCTGCCCCGCCTGCCCCAGCCCTGCCAGCGCCGCATCAAGCGCCGCGCCGGTAAAGGCCATGGTGTCGGTGCCATGGGTCACGATAACCGGGCCCGGCGCCGCCGCGATCCGCGCCAGCAGCGCGTTCCAGATGCCGGGGCCTACATCGGCGCTGTCTACCAGAGGCTCTAGCTTTTGGTGTTCCAAGACCAGCCCCGGCGCAACCCGGCCCAGCGCCGCCGCAACACGATCTGGCGCGGGGCGCAGGCCATCCGGCCCTTCCTCCATGCAGATCGTGCCGCCGGTTTCGATAAGGGTGAGAAGGGTCGGTTCTGGTCTTGTCAACGGTTCTTACAGCCCTTTGGAGCGGTAGGTCTTGGCCACGCGATCAATCGCCACGATATAGGCCGCCACCCGCAGGTCATTCACATCGGTCCGGCCATGCCAGACCTCGCGCATGGCCTGATAGGCGGTGCGCATGGTGTCATCAAGACCCGAGCGCACCAAGGCCAGTTCATCAGAGCCTTGCAGGAATTTCTGCTTGAAATCGGCGTTCAGCGTCCAGCCCAAGCCCTGATCGGCGGAAAGCTGTTCCAATTCCTCCACCAAAAGACGCGAACGCGCTTCTTCGGCCCGGCGCTGCATCCGGCCAAAGCGGATGTGGGACAGGTTTTTCACCCATTCGAAATAGGACACCGTCACACCGCCGGCGTTGGCATACATATCGGGGATGATAAGCGTGCCCTTCTTGCGCAGGATTTCATCGGCCCCAAAGGTGATGGGGCCGTTCGCGGCCTCAATAATGAGCGGGGCCTTGATACGGGCGGCATTGCCAAGGTTGATCACGCCCTCCATCGCCGCCGGGACCAGGATGTCGCATTCCATTTCCAGAACGGCGGCGCCATCGGTCACATGCTTGCCCTTCGGGAAACCCGCCAGCCCGCCGGTGCGGTTCATGTGCTGGCGGAGCTCCTCGATATTGATGCCCTTGTCATCAATGATCGCGCCATCGCGTTCGATCACGGCAATGATACGCACCCCATCTTCTTCCGACAGGAATTTGGCGGCGTGATAGCCCACATTGCCAAGGCCCTGCACGATGACGCGCTTGCCATCCAGATCGCCGGTCAGACGCGCCGCTTCTTTGTCTTCGCGGTAGCGGAAGAACTCGCGCAGCGCGTATTGCACGCCACGGCCCGTAGCCTCAACCCGGCCCTGAATACCGCCCGCGTGGGGCGGCTTGCCGGTAACGCAGGCCTTGGCGTTGATGTCGGTGGTGTTCATCCGGGCGTATTGGTCGGCAATCCAGGCCATTTCACGTTCGCCGGTGCCCATATCGGGGGCGGGCACGTTCTGCGCCGGGTGGATCAGGTCGCGCTTGATCAGCTCATAGGCAAAGCGGCGGGTAATCTGTTCCAGCTCATGTTCATCCCACTGGCGCGGATCAACACAAAGCCCGCCTTTCGAGCCGCCAAAGGGCGTTTCCACCAAGGCGCATTTATAGGTCATCAGCGCCGCCAGCGCCTCAACCTCGTCTTGATTGACGCCAAGCGAAAAGCGGATGCCGCCCTTCACCGGTTCCATATGTTCGGAATGGACCGAGCGATAGCCGACGAAGGTTTCGATCTTGCCGCGCAGGCGGACCCCGAAGCGCACCGTATAGGTCGAGTTGCAGACCCGGATCTTTTCTTCCAGCCCCGGCGACAGATCCATCAGGCCCGTCGCCCGCTTGAACATCAGATCGACAGATTCACGAAAGCTTGGTTCGCCAGTAACGGACATTTGGTTTCTCCCTTGGATGCCGCGCTGTGGGGCAGATGGTTTGTTTTGGCGCAATATCTGGCAAAAGTCTGCGTCGTTTTTACGAATTTTTCCGGCATTTTGTAGCATGATGACAGGAAATCTTACCCATTTCGATTAAAATACTTTGATCAATCATTCAAATTGCGCAGATTGCTTCGCGCAAAATGCGCCATTCACCATGCGAAGGGTGCCATGCGAGGGGCGCTCCCGATCCACGCGCAAAACGCCCCGTTTCTGACCGCAGGTTTTCCCATTCAGGGCCACGGGTGATTCGAATTTTGGCAAATCTGCGCGGCTATTTGGCAATTTCGTCGCGCAACCGAGGCATCACTGTCGCCCCCTGCGCCACAATTCCGGGCCATCGCAAAGACTGTTTCGGCAAACCCCGGATCTCCCCCGCGTCAACGCCTTTGCCACAATTTTGCCACAACTTCTGGACAATTCGGTGACGGGGGTAAGGCTATAAGGTGGCAGGTTCGTTCTGCGCCTTTCAGATTGGACAAAGTCGATGGCTGCCCACATGTTCCCCCCCAGCCTGCGCCGTTTTGCCAAGGACGAAGACGGCGCGCTGATCGTGTTCGCGCTGATCCTGTTTACGCTGATGATCATGATGGGCGGCATCGCCGTGGACATCATCAAATATGAAACCACGCGCACCCAATTGTCGCAAACGCTGGACCGCTGCACGCTGATGGCGGCCAGCCTTGACCAGCGGCTTGACCCGGAATCGGTGGTGGTGGATTGCGTGGCCAAGGCCGGCATGGCCGCAAGCCTGCGCAATGTGCAGGTGGCCAGCGGCATGAACGCCCGCGATGTAAGGGCCGTGGCACGCGCCAACAGCCGGCCCTTTTTCATGCATATGATCGGCATCGACCGGTTTGATGCCGCCGCGCTTTCGGCTGCCGAACAAAAAACCACCAATGTCGAGATTGCGCTGGTGCTCGATGTCTCCGGCTCGATGGGGGGCAGCAAGATTGCCAATCTGCGCACCGCCGCATCGAATTTCGTGGCCACCATGATCGACAGCGACCCGAACCATCGCATCTCGATTTCCATCGTGCCTTACAATGCGCAGGTGAATCTGGGGCCAACGCTGTTGTCGAAATTCAACGTCACCAGCCCCCATAACGACCTGAACCGCGCGACCGATCGGGCCAACCACAATTGCCTTGAACTTCCGCTCGCGGTTTTCGCCTCGACAGGGATTTCGCGCACGGTCGAACTGCCGCAGATGGCGCAATCAGACCATGTCAGTTACAGCGGCACCCCCAATTATTACGTCGCGCCGACAGATTCCGCGGCCTTGCCGAATTTCAACACCAACTATTGCCGCAGCGAACCTGAAAACGTCGTGCGGATGCCCAGCCAGAACAAGGCGCAATTGCAAGGCTGGATCAACGGCTTGCGCGCCAATGGCAACACGTCAATCGTGCTGGGCATGAAATGGGCAACGGCGCTGCTCGATCCTTCGGCGCGCTCGATCTATGATGAGTATATCGCCGCGGGCCTGATGGACGCCAACCTGTCCGGCCGCCCATTTGCGCACAACGACCCTGAATCCATGAAGGTGATCGTGTTGATGACCGATGGCGCACATGTATCGCACACCCGCATTGCTGACGCCTATAAATCCGGCCTCTCACCGATTTATCGCAGCAGCGGCGATGGCCGTTATTCCATCTATCATGCCGGCCAGTCGGGCAGCCAGAAATACTATGTCCCGCATCTCGATAGCTGGCGCAGCACGGCATGGACCAACAACGCCACGCCAGCCGTGCGGCAAGATTGGCGTCAGGTCTGGACCAATCTCAAGCTGAGCTATGTCGCCTGGCAATTCTATGGCCGCCCCTACGGCACCGCCGCCTATAACAATGCCATGCGCGAGATGCGCGCGACCTATCTTTCAGTCGATGACATGAACACAAATCTGCAAACCACCTGCGCCCAAGCCAAGGCCGATGGCGTGATTGTCTATGGCATCGCCTTTGAGGCCCCGACGAGCGGGAAAACCCAGATTTCGCAATGCGCCACCTCGGTTAATCACTATTTCGAGGCCGATGGCGCCGAGATTGGCACCGCCTTTGACACCATCGCCTCGAACCTGACGATGTTGAAACTGACACAGTAATGCAGGGGCGGGGCACGCCGCTTTGTGCCCCGATTTCCCTTTCTGGCCATGGCTTTCCCATCAAGCGGCCATAATTCCGCCGCAGGGATAAAGCAGAACTGGACGCCAAGGTCAGGGCCAGAAGGCCACAGCCTTGGATGACAAGGCCGGGATGGAGGCGCGGGATGGCGCATACTGCTGTGATTTCGAAACAGGGGGCAAAACGGGCACTGCACCTGCGGGTGCCGGCGCTTTGCCGTTTTCTTGCCGATGAAACAGGCAACCTGACGATCTTTGCCTTCAGCCTTTTCATGATGATGGCCATGATCGGTGGTATCGCGGTTGATCTGATGCGCTATGAATTCACGCGCACCACGCTGCAAAACACGCTTGACCGGGCCACGCTGGCCTCGGCCTCGCTTAGCCAGACGCTGGATGCCGAATCCGTGGTGATCGACTATTTCGACAAGGCCGGCATGTCGGAATATCTGCGCGCAGTTTCCGTGGACGAAGGGCTGAACTACCGCACCGTGGTGGCCGATGCCCGCGCCGCAACCAACCCCTATTTCCTGCATCTGATCGGCATCGAAGAAATGGATGCGCCCGGCCATTCCGTCGCGGAACAGCGCATGACCAATGTCGAGATCATGCTGGTTCTGGACGTTTCGGGTTCGATGGGCAGCAACAGCCGCCTGACCCGCCTGAAATCTGCCGCCCGCGAATTTGTTGATACGGTTCTGTCCAGTGATGGCGAAGACCGTATTTCGATCGGCATCGTGCCGTTCAATGGCCAGGTGAATTTGGGCGAAACCCTGCGCCAACGCTATAATTTCAGCCATGACCATGGTGCCAGCAACGTCAACTGCTTTGACCTGCCGGAAACGGTTTATGGCCAGACCGGCATCACCCAGACGATCGACCTGCCGATGACCGCCAATGCCGACAGCTTTTCTTCGACCTATAAAACCAACAGCTATGTCAGCCGCACCGACAGTTCATATGCCAGGGTGGTTTCGGGCAATCGTTGGTGCCAGCCAAGCACCGACAACACCGTGATGATGCCCTCACAAGACATTGCCGCCCTACAGGCCAAGATCAGCAGCCTTGATGCCATCGGCGCTACCTCGATCAATGCCGGGATGAAATGGGGCATGACCCTGCTTGACCCGACAAGCCGGCCCGTCCTTGACTATTTCATCGCCAATAACCGTGTTCCCGAAGTTTTCGCGGGCCGGCCCTTTGACTATACTGACCCGGAATCGATGAAGGTCATCGTGCTGATGACCGATGGCGAACATTTTGCCGAAGAACGGTTGGCCGACCAATACAAGACCGGCGCATCGCCCATCTTCAAATCGCCTTATGACGGCAATTATTCGATCCGCTTCACCAGCGGCCGGCCGGGGGTTTCGGGCAGCCGCGAATATTGGGTGCCCCATCGCGGTGAATGGCGCTACAAGCCCTGGACCAACACCTCTGACAGCGGGGCCACGACCCTGGCCGACAACCCGATGCTGTGGCAAGAGGTCTGGGCAGAGGTGCGCGTGCAATGGGTGGTCTGGCAGCTTTACGCCCGCGCGCTGGGCACCAACAACAGCCAGCGCGCTGCGCAATACAATTACTGGATCGACGAATTCCGCCTGCAAACGCCGACCACGGCCATGGACAACCAGTTGCAGCAGATGTGCAATCTGGCCAAGACGAATGGCGTCACGGTCTACGGCATCGCCTTTGAGGCGCCCGACGGCGGCAAGCGCGCGATTTCAAACTGCGCCACATCTCCGGCGCATTACTTCAACGCACAGGGGCTGGAAATCGGCACGGCCTTTCATGCGATTGCCAGCAATATCAGCACCTTGAGGTTGACCCAATGATCCGCCACATGATCCAACGGCTGCGCCGGTTTGGCGCAGGCGAGGCAGGCACCGCCGCGGTGGAATTCGCCATGACGGTTCCCCTGCTGATCGCCATTTTCATGGCCTCATTCGAAAGCGGTTTTCTGATGATCCGCTCAATCATGTTGGAGCAATCCGTAGACATGACCATGCGCGAATTGCGGCTGGGCCATTACCCCATTCCCACCATGGCCCTGCTGAAACAGGAAATCTGCCGCCGCTCGGTGGTGTTGAGCAATTGCGAAAGCAATATCACCATCGAAATGACGCGCATCAACACCGCCGATTGGGACATGCCCACCGACCGCGTTTCCTGCGTTGACCGCGAACAGGCCATCGTTCCGGTGACACAATTGCAGATCGGCCAGCAAAACGATGTGATGCTGATGCGGGTCTGCGTGGTGCAGGATGCGATGTTCCCCACCACCGGCATTGGCCTTGGCTTGCCCAAAGACAGCGATGGCGGCTACGGGCTTGTGGCCATCACCGCCTTTGTCACCGAACCAAGTTGAGGGAGACGCAGATGTTCCGCCCCCTGCAAATCTTGCGCCGCTTTGGCCGGGATGAAACCGGCACCCTCATGGCCGAGGCGGTTTTGGTCCTGCCTTTCATGCTGTGGTCCTATTTGGCGCTGTTCGTCTATTGGGACAGTTATCGCGCCATCAACACCGTGCAAAAAGCCGCCTATACCATATCAGACATGATCTCGCGCGAGATGGTGTCGGTGAACGACACTTATATCACCGGCATGGATGACATGATGGAATACCTGATTGATCAGGATCAGGAGGCCAAGACACGGGTCAGCGAAATCACATGGTCGCAGTTGAACGACCGTTACGAAGTGTTCTGGTCACGCTCGCCGCATAATGCCATGCCCGCCCTGACCACCGCCGACCTGCCGGCGCTGGCATATCAGCTTCCCGTGCTGGCCGATGGCGACCATGTGGTGCTGGTTGAGGTTGAGGTAAATTATACGCCTTCGTTCAATGTGGGACTAAACCCGCAGGTGTTGAAACAGTTCATCGTCACCCGCCCGCGTTTCGTGCCCAAAATTTGCCTGACCGGCGTGGCCTGCACCTGATCAGGCCGGCCGTGATCTGTGCGGCCCTGCACAACGGCCCTGCGGCATCTTTGCGTTGCCGCGGGGCTTTTGCGCGCCTAGCTATGGGGCAGAACCGCCGGATAAAGGAACCGCCCGATGTCGCTTCGTCCTGTCACAACGACCAGCCGCGCCCGCCCCGCAATGGAAGGCGCAGGCGTGCATCTGCACCGCGCCTTCGGCTTTGGCGACCCGGCCCGCATGGACCCGTTCCTGCTGTTTGACGATTTTCGCGGCGATCATCCGCGCGATTATATGGCTGGTTTTCCCTGGCATCCGCATCGGGGTATTGAAACCATTACCTATGTGCTGGCCGGATCGGTTGAACATGGTGACAGCCTTGGCAACCGTGGCACGCTGAAGGGCGGCGATGTGCAATGGATGACGGCGGGGTCGGGCATTTTGCATCAGGAAATGCCGAAAGGAAACGCCAAGGGCCAGATGCACGGCTTTCAGCTTTGGGCCAATCTGCCGGCGCATCTGAAAATGACCCAGCCGCGTTATCAGGATGTGCGCTCGGGCGATATTCCCGAAATCATGGATGATGACGGCACCGTGGTGCGGGTGATCGTGGGCGAATTCTGGGGCAAGCGTGGCCCGGTCGATGGCATCGCCGCCGACCCGCAATATCTGGACATCTTCGTGCCCGAGGGACGGAAAAAGACGTTCAAGATCGACACCCGCCGCCATGCCTTTGCCTATGTCTTTGACGGCGCAGGAAAGTTTTCCGATGCTGCAAATCCGCGCGGCGTTTTGTTGGAAAAAGAAGTCGCGGGGGCAGAGGTGAACATCCGCGATTTGTCGGGCAACCGCACGCTGGTTGAATTTGGCAAGGGGGATGAGGTTACGGTGCAGGCCGGCCCCGAGGGTTTGCGGTTTCTCTTGATTTCCGGCGCGCCGTTGCAAGAGCCCGTCGCATGGCATGGCCCCATCGTGATGAACACCCGCGCCGAGTTGGAAACCGCCATGCGTGAATTGCGCAACGGCACCTTCATCAAACCTGCGCATTAAGCCCCAGCGAAGTTTCGCCGGGCGGCAGCATCTTCCCCTCTGCCGCCCGGCTTGTTATTCTGGGCCATGATGTTGCGTATATTGTGTCTGGTTTCCTTGTTGTTGACGGCCTGCGCCAGCTTGCCCCCCGCCGATCAGGCCGGGGCAAGGCCCGCCGCCGATGCGCCCCCCGCCCTTTTGACCGAACAAGAGCTGGCCGCACTTGGCCCCCCCGGACCAACCCGCCAAGCGCATTTGACGCAAGGCTTGCCGCCCTTCGCGCCCGCGCCGCGCGCTTGCGCCGCCAATAGCCGCAGCATAACCCACCTGCCGCGTTGCACCGCGCCGGCGAAACCGCTAACAGGCGTGAAGCAATCACGACGAGGTTTCGCATGTCCAGCCCTGCCAACAAATCCCCCCTGCGTCTTGGCTTGGCGGGTCTCGGCACCGTCGGGTTGGGTGTGGTCAAGATCGTGCAGGAACACGCCGATCTGATCGCCGCGCGCGCCGGTCGACCTGTGGTCATCACCGCGGTTTCGGCCCGCGACCGTGCAAAGAACCGTGACGCCGATCTGTCCGGCTATGCCTGGGAAACCGATCCGATCGCATTGGCACGGCGCGATGATGTCGATGTTTTCATCGAGGTGATGGGCGGCCATGAAGGCCCGGCCCGCCTGTCAACCGAGGCGGCGCTGGCCACGGGCAAGGATGTTGTCACCGCCAACAAGGCCCTTTTGGCCCATCACGGTCAGGCCCTGGCCCTGTCGGCCGAAGCCGCCGGCCGGGTGATCCGCTTTGAAGCCGCCGTTGCCGGGGGCATTCCCGTGATCAAGGCCCTGACCGAAGGTCTGGCTGGCAACCAGCTTAAACGCGTAATGGGGGTGATGAATGGCAGTTGCAATTACATCCTGACCCGGATGCAGAACGAAGGGCTCAGCTATGAGGCGGTCTTTGATGCCGCCCAGCAGCTTGGTTATCTTGAGGCCGACCCGAACCTTGATGTCGGCGGCATCGACGCGGGCCACAAGCTTTCGCTGCTTGCCTCTATCGCTTTTGGCACCAAAGTGTCCTTTGACGCGGTTGAGCTGGAAGGCATCGGCAATGTCTCGATCGACGACATCCGGCTGGCCGAAGATATGGGCTATCGTATCAAACTTCTGGGCGTGGCGCAGATGTCGGGCCGCGGTCTGGAGCAGCGCATGACCCCCTGTCTGGTGCCCGCCGCCAGCCCGCTTGGCCAATTGCAGGGCGGCACCAATATGGTGGTGCTGGAAGGTGACAGCGTTGGCCAGATCGTGCTGCGCGGTCCGGGGGCGGGCATGGGCCCAACCGCCAGCGCCGTCATGGCCGATGTGATCGACCTTGCCCGCGGCCTGCGCCTGCCGACCTTTGGCCAGCCAGCCGCCACGCTGGCCCAACCGGTCGCAGCCAAATCCGCAACCCCGGCGTCCTATTATCTGCGCATGACGCTTTTGGATAAACCCGGTGCCTTGGCAAAAATCGCCACCTGTCTGGGCGAAGCGGGGGTGTCGATCGACCAGATGCGCCAATATGGCCATGAAGGCGCCAATGCCCCGGTCTTGATCGTGACGCACAAGGCCAGCCGCGACGACATCGACCACGCCATCAGCCGCTTTGCCGCCACCGGCGTTCTGGTTGGCCCCCCGGTCGCGCTGCGTATCGAAGATGTTTAAGCGCCGGCCCACCGCCGTTAGCGCAACCCCCCTTGCCGCCCCTGCCCCCGGCCCGCTACACGGGGGGGCAGAAGCATTTCAGGGATAGTATCATGGCCAATGCCGTTGAATTTCATGACCGCCTTTTGTCGCTGGGCCTTGCCCGCGTATCCGAGGCGGCGGCTTTGGCCTCTGCCGGGTTGATCGGGCGCGGTGATGAAAAGGCCGCCGATCAGGCCGCCGTCAATGCGATGCGCGACCAGTTGAACCTTCTCGACATCGCGGGCGTCGTGGTGATTGGCGAAGGCGAACGCGACGAGGCCCCGATGCTGTATATCGGGGAAGAAGTTGGCACCGGCAAAGGCCCGGCGGTAGACATCGCGCTGGACCCGCTGGAAGGCACCACCCTGACCGCCAAGGATATGCCAAACGCCCTGACCGTTATCGCCATGGCCCCGCGCGGCACGCTTTTGCACGCGCCCGATGTCTATATGGACAAACTGGCGATTGGCCCCGGCTATCCGGTGGACACCGTGACGCTGGACATGGCCCCCGCCGAGCGTGTGCGCGCACTGGCCCGCGCCAAGGGTTGCACCGCCGCCGACATCACGGTTTGCATTCTTGAACGCCCGCGCCACGAGGCGATAATTGCCGAGGTTCGCCAAACCGGGGCGGCGATCCGGCTGATTACGGATGGCGACGTAGCAGGCGTGATCCATTGCGCCGAGGCCGAGATCACCGGCATTGACATGTATATGGGCTCGGGCGGCGCACCCGAAGGCGTTCTGGCCGCTTCGGCGCTGAAATGCATGGGCGGGCAGATTTATGGCCGGCTCTTGTTCCGCAATGACGATGAAAAAGCCCGCGCGCGCAAGGCTGGCATCACCGATCTGAACCGTATCTATACCCGCGATGAAATGGTGACGGCGGATGTGATCTTTGCCGCAACCGGGGTGACGACGGGGTCCATCCTGTCGGGGATCAAGCGCGAACCGGGTTGGGTCACCACCGAAACCCTGCTGATGCGGTCAAAAACCGGGTCGGTGCGCCGGATGATCTATCGCACCCCGGTCAAGTAACGCGCCAATCTTGGCGCCCTGCCCCCTTGCGCGACCGGTTTGAAACGGGCATCCCTGCCCTATGACCGATCGCGCTTTTCTGAATGTCACCCAGTCTTTAACCGGCCGCCGTTGGGTTGGCCCCGGACCAGAGGCCGAACGTCAGGCCGAGGCCATGGCGCAAATCACCCGCCTGCCCATGGCGGTGTGCCAAACGCTGGTGGCGCGCGGCGTGCCCCCCGATCAGGCGGAGGCCTTTCTGAACCCGGCGCTGCGCGATCTGTTGCCCGACCCTTTGTCACTGAAAGACATGGGCGCGGCGGCAGGCCGCTTTCTCGCGGCACTGGAGCGGCGCCAGCGCATCGCGATCTTTGCCGATTATGACGTGGATGGTGGGTCTTCGGCGGCGCTTCTGATCTTGTGGCTGCGCGCCATGGGGGCACAGGCCACGCTTTATATCCCTGACCGGATCGACGAAGGCTATGGCCCGAATGTGCCGGCCATGCAGGCGCTTGGTGGCGCGCATGACCTGATTATCTGCGTTGATTGCGGCACGCTTTCGCATGAACCCATCGCGGCGGCGGGTTGTGATGTGGTGGTGCTGGACCACCACCTTGGTGCCGAGACCCTGCCGCCGGCGCTGGCCGTGGTCAACCCGAACCGGCAGGATGAAAGCGGCGATCTGGCGCATCTTTGCGCGGCCTCGGTCGTGTTTCTGATGCTGGTCGAGGCCAATCGCCAATTGCGTGCCAAATCGCGGCAAGGCCCTGATCTGATGTCACTTCTAGATCTGGTCGCGCTGGCGACGGTGGCCGATGTCGCGCCGCTTGTGGGGGTGAACCGGGCCTTTGTGCGTCAGGGGCTAAAGGTGATGGCGCGGCGTGAACGCATTGGCCTGACCGCGCTTTCCGACATTGCCCGCATGGATCAGGCCCCTACGCCCTATGCGCTTGGCTTTGTGCTTGGCCCGCGGATCAATGCCGGCGGGCGCATCGGGCAGGCCGATCTTGGCGCCCGGCTTCTGGCCTGCGACAACCCCGCCGAGGCCGCCGCCATGGCTGCCCGTCTGGATGAGCTGAACGCCGAAAGGCGCGAAATTACCGAACGCGTGCGCGAAGAAGCCATGGCACAGGCCGAAGCGCGCGGGCTTGAAGGGCCGCTGGTCTGGGCCGCGGGCGAAGGCTGGCACCCCGGCGTGGTGGGCATTGTGGCCGCACGGCTGAAAGAGGCCACCCACCGCCCCGCCGTGGTGATCGGGCTGGAAGGCGGCATCGGCAAGGGCTCGGCCCGGTCGATCAGCGGGGTCGATCTGGGCGCGGCGGTGCAGCGGGTTGCGGCCGAAGGGCTGCTGCTGAAAGGCGGCGGGCATAAAATGGCCGCGGGCCTGACCGTGGCCGAAGATCAGCTTGGCGCGGCGATGGAACGTCTGGGCGCATTGCTGGCACGTCAGGGCGCCGGCGCGGAAGGCCCGCGCGATCTGGCGGTAGACAGCCTGCTGATGCCATCGGCCGTATCGCCCGCACTTGTCGAACAGATCGAAGCGGCCGGCCCCTTTGGCGCATCGGCCCCTGCCCCGCGTCTGGCCTTTGCCGATGTTGCGGTCAGCGCCCGGCGCATGGGTGAAAACCACCTGCGCCTTTCGGTCAACGATGGCGCGGGCGGCCGTTTTGACGCCGTCGCCTTTGGGGCCTTTGACAGCCCGCTTGGCCCGGCGCTGGAAAACCCCGGCCACCGGCGCTTTCATCTGGCGGGCCGGCTGGAGCTGAACCATTGGGGCGGGCGCACAAAAGTTCAACTTCGTCTGGAAGATGCGGCAATCGCGTGATTTTTCCTCTTGCGAGTCAGTCACGGCCCCACTAAACAGCCCCTCACCGACAGCGTGGCCCGTTCGTCTATCGGTTAGGACACCAGGTTTTCAACCTGGGAAGAGGGGTTCGACTCCCCTACGGGCTGCCACTTTTTCATGCAAATCATTAATTTGCCTTATTTTTATTAGGAAAAACACCTTCGATCCCCCTATGTTTCCCCCATTACCTTCAGGAACTTCTTGGCATCGGGTGGACTTTACGCACAGGCGCTATGTGCGGTGGGGCCCAAAGTGCATGACAGTAAACTCAAGGCGAACGAACCCAAAATCGCTCCCGCGGGTTATATCTATTTGTGCCTTATCGAGTTGAGGTCAGCTGCCGGGATGGTCAGAAAACGGCGCCGTAAGTGGTTTAAGCCTAGCGTGTCTAATCCCACGGTTTGACAGTGATCCGGTATAAAGAATGGAAGGAAAGTGCCGACTGCAGAAGGCGAATTCTGTGTATCTACCGGCAAGACACCCGAATTGATGGCCTGCGTGGACAGGCACTCACGCATCAAGTCCTACTTCACGCTCACCAGCGTTTCCTGGCTGAACTGGTCGAGCGCTTCCTGGCCGAGCTCACCTCCTAGCGCACCAGGCGCAGGACCTAATCCGGCGTTGTTGATCTTGAGGCGGCAATCTACGGCTATCGTGCGCAGCACCACGAAAAACCCAAGTCTTTCAGGTCCACCAAAACCGCAGAGGGCATCCCCACCCGGAAATGAGCCGCACTCAACAGACCCGCTGATGTTCGAAGGAGTCGGTAAGATGCGTTAACCTCAAATCACTAGTCGCTGTCGCCTTCATGTGCCCCCGCATCCTTGCGAGAGATTTCGGACGGCGGCACTGTCGTTCGCAATGAAAGGCCTTCTAGGCACTCGATAACCGAATTGGACACCAAGGGCCGTACAGGTAAACGTGTCTGCGCTTCAAGGCCTTTCACGCTGTTTAGTATCCAGCCGTCCGACTGCGCCTGCCAAGCGGGCCCGATTGTCACATCGCCCGCGCTTGAGATGCTGGCGACTTGTCCCACACGTGCGGCAATCGTCACGTGACCGACTGCCTTGGCAATTTGGTGTAGGAAGGGCAGAAGATATGCGGGGGCGGTCAAGCCGTCCGGCAAGGCAATGCGCTCGAGAGCAAACTCCTCAGAATACTTATCTGCTAGCTCAACCCCAACTTCGACAGGGCTTAATGCCCCGCCCATCCGCGCGGCTAGCCAATCCGCCGCCCAGTCCGCGGCGGGCATGCCGCGCCGGGCCAGCCAATCGGCAGCCCAACCGGCCTCTTCAGCCACCCCCCAACTGAGGCCAGCGCCCCGCGCGGCCTTGGTGATCAAACTGCGAAGTTCCGATAGCGCCAAAGTCACGCTGTCCGTCATATCGTCACCTCGTCCGGATAGGGCATGCCCTGAAACAGGCTGATGCGCACCCAGCGGTCTGATCTTGGGTCAAACCGCGTGGCACCGAAGAACGCCAGTTTGCAGCGCAGAATGTCGATCGGCAGCATGCCTTGCGCCAGCAGGTTGTCATGGATTTCGGCAAATGGCAAACCATGCAACGTCTGGATCCGGCGGACCGTGTGGCGGTGTTCGGGCTGGGCCAGAAGGAACCGTGCAAGGCCTTCGTCGTCCGGTCGGCCCGTCAAGGCCTGCAACAGGGCCCAGACCGCCTGCGCGATCCCGAGTGGTTGCTCGCGTTCGTGCCCGGCTTCGGCGTGGCGGTCACCAAGGCGAGGCTCTAGCTTTTCTTCCGACACATACCAAAAGCGGGCCGATTGGGCTGGATCGGCCAGATCGAACTGGTCGATCCAGCCATAATCTTCGGCAATCAGTGTCTTCAGGCGGCCAACTGTCATTGCGCCATCTATCGAAAAGGCGGTGGTTTCATCGGCGTCAAGGCTGTCTTCCAGGTCGTCGACTACGGCGCCATGCGGCTCCAAGAGCAGTGCCAGCAGCGATTCCTGGCCTTCTTCGGACAATTGCGCTGCGCCCCAAAGCCACAGCTCGTTCCAAGGCAACGGGGTCTGTTGGTTCCAGCCAGCCCCGATATGCGCTTCGATGCGCGCCAGATCAGACCTTAGATCGACCAGCTTGGCCATCTGGGCTGGGTGTGCGCTATGCCAAAGCGCGACATTCGCCTGCGCCGCCGACAGCGCATTGTGCAGATCGGCAAGGGCTGTCGGAGTGACGCGCGTCAAGGCACGGACCCGCGCAAGAGCCGTTTCGCGGGCGGTCATCCAGGAATTCAACAGCGCGGGGTGGCGCACCAGAAATGGAGCCATGCCAAGCCCAGTGGAATTACCTACCCCCAGTCGACGCCGCAAGTCTTGGCCTAGCCGCGTGGCCGCTGCACCGCCCCGCACCCGAGCCATATGTTCCGCAATGTCGACGGTGAAGGCGCGGGTCAGCCAGACCGACAGCATCTCGGCCTGGAACGGCGCCTTCAGCTCGGGCCGGTCGCAGATGTCCTCGCGGTCCGCCGCCCCGAACTTGCCCGAACCGTAGACGGCGGTTGTCCGCATCAGATAGCCCACGGCGTCGATTTCGGCGGCGTCGGGTTGCTGGCCCCGCGACAGCCGGTCCACCACATGGGCAAAGAGCCGCACCGACCGGTTGGCGCGGCTGAGCGAGAGTTCGCGCGCACTGATCCGGCCCGCCTCTTGCAGCGGCACGTTACGCGCCAGCCGGTCAAGGTCTGCCGCCGTGGGTTCGCCATCGACCAGCGCAAAGGTCGCATCCCAAGCGGTTGCAATCACCCGGTCGGACCGCATCTCATCGGGCAAGTCATGGGCGAAGGCGACAAGGCAATAGGTCCGTTCCGGTCCCCGCGCCCGATAGACCGCACGGCCAACGCCGTGGTCATCTACCTCCCACAGCGGGCGGTCAAAGCGCCAGCCTTCGCGTTCCACCCGCCGCAGCAACACGCGCAGGAATGAGAGCCGCATCGGATGGGCTGACCCCATGCGCGACAGGCGCATTACCTCGTCAGGGTCGCGCAAAGCCTGCTCAGGCAGCATGGGGGTCTGTTCAGCCACACTCATTCCGCAGCCCTTTCTACCTTGCCCAGGCATACCGCACCAAAAGAGGTGGCAAAGAAGCGCGCCCAGTTGCCGCCCATGATCGCAGCGACCTCGTCGACCGACAGCCCAGCGGCGCGCAACCCGCTACGCAGGTTGTCAAAGTCGCGGGTGTCGCGGAACCAGCTGGGCATGGCAGGGAACCCGGCGGCGCCCTTGCTGCCCTCGCCGTAATCGATGCCTTTGGTCCAGCGACCGGTGCGCATCCATTCCACCACGCTGTCGGGTTGATCCTGACAAAGATCGGTCCCGATACCAAGGCAATCGGTACCAAAGCGGTCGGCGGTGCGGGCGATCATCGTGCAAAAATCGGTCAGATCACAGGCGCTGCCACTTTTGAGGTGATGCGGATAAAGCGAAAACCCAAGCATCCCGCCGGTTTCCGCCAGCGCCTTGATCACCGCATCGGATTTGTTGCGTCGCGCGGCGTACCAGCTTGCGGGGTTGGCATGGGTCACCGCGATGGGCCGTGTGGAATGTTCTATCGCCGCCAAAGTTGAGCGTTCGGCAGAATGGCTCATGTCCACCACCATGCCGACCCGGTTCATTTCGGCCACCACCTCTCGGCCCATGCGCGTCAGCCCGGTATCTTCGGTCTCGTAGCAGCCCGTGGCAAGAAGCGACTGGTTGTTGTAGGTCAGTTGCATGAAGCGCAGGCCCAGCCGGTGCAGCACCTCAACCAGCCCGATGTCATCTTCGATGCAACTCGGGTTCTGCGCCCCGAAGAAGATCGCCGTCCGGCTCGTTGTCTGCGCAAGGGCAAGATCATCGGCGGTGAAGCCCTGAAAGATCAGGTCTGGCCAGCGCTCGAACCAGCGGTTCCAGCGTTCCAGAACGGCGACGGTTTCGCGGAAATTTTCGTGATAGGTTACCGTCACATGTACAGCATCCACCCCACCTGCGCGAAGCTGGCGAAAAATGCATTCAGACCAGTTGGAATATTGGAGCCCATCAATCAGGAAGCTCATTCTGGTTCCCCCGCTGCCACGTAAGAGGTCTTTACCGTGGTGAAAAACTCGGCCGCATAACGCCCCTGTTCGCGCGGCCCAAAGGACGATGCCCCCCGGCCACCAAAAGGCACATGGTAATCGGTGCCCGCCGTCGGCAGGTTCACCATGACACAGCCTGACCGCATGTTGGCACGGAAATGCGCGGCGCGGGCAAGGCTGCGGGTCATGATGCCTGCCGTCAGGCCAAAGGGCGTGTCATTGGCGATGGAAAGCGCTTCGGCATAACTGTCAGCCGGGATCAGACAGGTGATCGGCGCGAACATTTCCTCGCGGTTCAGGTCCATGTCATTGCAGGTTCGACCAAAGATGGCGGGGGCCATGAAGTAGCCCTCGGTTGGCCGGTCCAGTCGCACGCCGCCTGTCAAAAGTTCGGCCCCCGCCGCCTGACCGCGAGCAATCCATTCAAGGTTACCGAACAACTGGCTTTCGCTGACCACCGGGCCGATCTGGGTGCCATCGGTCATGGCATGGCCGACGCGCAGCGCCTCGGTCGCTTTGACGAGCCGTTCGGTGAAGTCATCCAGCACCTTGCGATGCACGATCAGCCGCGAGGCAGCGGTGCATTTCTGCCCCGTGCCACCAAAGGCCGCGTTGCAGGCATGGGCGACCGCAAGGTCAAGATCGCAGTCCTCCATGATCAGCATGGGGTTCTTTGATCCCATTTCCATTTGCAGCTTGGCGCGGTTGCTCAGCGTCCGCGCCGCGATGTCCCGCCCGACCTCGACCGAGCCTGTGAAGCTGATCGCATCAACCCCAATATGGCTCACTAAATGATCGCCCACGTCGCAACCCGGCCCCATGACCAGATTAAAGGTCCCTGCCGGCAGCTCGGCGCGGGCGATGATCTGGGTCAGGACAACCGCAGAGGCTGGCGTCAGGTTCGCAGGCTTCCAGACCACCGCATTGCCATAGGCCAGCGCAGGAGCAATCTTCCAGGCTGGCGTGGCCACGGGAAAATTCCACGGGCTGACGATAGCCACCACACCCAGCGGCTCGCGCCGGACCTCGATATCGATGCCGGGACGCACGCTTTCGGCCTGGTCCCCTTGGCATCGCAGGGCTTCGGCGGCAAACCATGTAAAGAACTGTCCGGCCCGGTAAACTTCACCTTTGCCTTCGGCGAAAGGCTTGCCCTCCTCTCGCGACAAAAGTGCACCGATTTCGGCAGCGCGCGCCATCAGTTCGGTGCCAATCGCCATCAAAGCGTCGTGACGTTTTTGAATACCAGCCCCCGCCCATTTTGGCTGCGCGGTTCGGGCGGCGGCGACCGCCTCATCCACATCGGCAGCGGTGGCTTGGGCAAAATGGCCAATCACATCCGCCAGATCCGACGGGTTGCGGTTTTCGACAAAAGTTGCCCCATCGCACCACGCACCCGCAATGTAATTTCGCGTCTCAAGTTTCATGCATTCCGTCCCGTTTTGGTGTGGTTCAGGTTCGCCCCAAGATTGCTGTGCGGATTTGAGGCGCCAAAGCGAAACTTCTTTGCCAATGATTTCCCCGCCTGTGGACATTTAACGTCCGATGCCCTTACGTTGTTGCGCAACTTTGCAGTGCAGAATAATTCAGTCAAACGACAATAAATTAGGTAAATTTCAATATTGCTTAAGTCCAAGCCGTACAGCCAAATCATCTTCAACCTCAACGCCCGCAGTTTCGGTTTGCTTGCGTGCCGCCAACTTGCGCGCCCCTGGCAGCCGGGCGCCTTCCTGCTTTTCGATCGCTATGGCTAGGGCTTCAATCCGGTCGGTAAAGCCCGGGAAGAAAGCACCGGGTTCAATCGCAAGAAAGCATTGGCCCGTGCCTGGCGGTCCGCCCAGCGGGCCGGAGAAGGGAGAGGCGTCGCGACTTGCCACCGCACCAGCCAAGGCGGAAGCAAGAATTTCGACCATCAGACCAACCCCAAAGCCCTTCACTCCGCCTGCTGGCAGCATCGAGCCCTTCAGCGCCGCCTTGGCATCAGTCGTGGGCTGGCCCTCAGCGTCTAGTGCCCAACCTTCACGAAGCGCCTCGCCCCGTTTCGACCGCAGCAGCACCTCAGATTTCGCGACCACACTGGCCGATTGGTCTATCACGAACCGCGCCCCGCCATGGCCGTCAGGTACGCCCACGGCAAAAGGATTGGTCCCGATCACAGGCACCTTGCCCCCGATCGGACAAATAGAGGCGGGTGCGTGGGTAAAGCACAGCCCGATCAGCCCGGCTTGTGCCAAACTCTCGGCATGATGGCCCAACATCCCGCAGTTATAGGAGCGCCGCAGGGTCATTGCGGCAATTCCCATTTCGCGTGCAGCCTCGGCAAGCGCCGGAAGTCCCGCATCTATCGCCGGATGGGCGAAACCATGCGCCGCATCGACGCGAACAGTGCCAGGCCGCGGTCGCTCGACCTGCGGCGCGGCCTGGCCGTCGACTTTGCCACAGTTCAGATGCTCAACATAGACCGGCAAATATAAAAGCCCGTGCGACCGCATCCCGTCGCGTTCCGCCGCCATGATCGACTTTGCCACGGGCCGAGCCTGCGTCGCGCTCGCCCCCGCATCCACCAGCGCCCGAAGAGAGAGCACTTCGATCTCATTTAACGAAACCCTCATGACGGCTCCTTTCTTTTTCCGGATTGAAGCATCATTTGCCAAGTTCAGCGCAACACAGTACTTTTGAGATTCACTTAAGCGGAATTTAACATGCTGCGACTGGAATCTTTACGCACCTTTGTCGAGGTTGCCGATCACGGCAACATCAAGGCGGCCTCGGAGAAGCTGTATCGCACCCCCTCGGCGCTTTCGATGACACTAAAGCAGATCGAAGAAAGGCTTGGCTGTGCCCTGTTTGAAACTGATCGCAAGTCCAGCCTGACGGATATGGGACAGTTCCTCTATGCACAGTCAGTGGTGCTGTTGCGAGATTATGACCGCGCGATGGAACGCATCCAGGCACAATCCAAGGCCCGTAGCGGCCGGTTGCGCATTGCCTCGGTGCCATCGGTTGCAGCAATGTTATTGCCACCGATGTTGCAAGAATTTCTTAAGGATCGTCCTGATCTTGATATCGACTTGGTCGACACAGACAGCACCGATGTCCGCCTGTTGGTCGAAACTGGGCAAGTCGACTTTGGCATCGCAGGGACAGGGCTAGATGTGCCCGGAATCGCCTGCGAACCAATATTCCGCGAGCCGTTCAAGTTGATTTGCAGATCAGACAGTCTGCTTGCCTTAGAGAGTAGGGCGGCGGACTGGTCCGACTTCTCAGGTTTTCCGCTGATCCTCAACGAAGCTGCCCGCGCATTACACGCGCCCGAGTTTCAGCGACTTGCCGTTGATGCCCGCTTTTCGGTGCGCAACGTGACCTCGCTTTTGGCCATGGTGAACGCCGGCATGGGAATTACGCTATTGCCAACGCTTGCAACGGTTAACCTGCCCTCACCACTCACCACCCGCCCCTTGCGGGACACTGCATGCTATCGGACGGTAAGCATACACTGGCGTGAGGGTAAAGTTCTCAGCCCCGTTGCCAACATATTCCGACGGGACTTTTGCGCAACTGCCCGGATGCAAGCACGCGCATTCGGCCTGGACCCGATATTTTAGCCAAGCGAAGAACCATGAGGAAAAAATAGCCCAGAGCTATATGCTAGTGGCCTGCCATTACTGGTTTCAAACAGGCCATAGCACTTCCCTTCTTAGCTGCAAGATTGCCAGCCATCGATACTCTCAATGAAAGTCCCTGCTGGGGAACAGCTTTTTCGCCTGCTCACGCGGGTGGCGGGCGGAGGAGCGGGGAACGGTTGGCACCGGGCGCTTGACCTCATCGGCACGGCCATCGTTGGCGTCGATGATCACGGGGCGGCCGAGGGTGGCCAAGAGGGGTGACACATCCTCCACCCGTTCGGCGATGACATGCGTCACCGGGCCGTCGCGTTCGATGCGGCCAGTGACACGGACCAGCCGCCCGGCGATCACGGCTTTGCGGAAGGTCTCATAGACATTTTTCCAGACTACGATATTGGCGGTGCCGGTTTCATCCTCCAGCGTCAGGAAGATCACACCCGAGGCCGTGCCGGGGCGTTGGCGGGTGATGACAAGGCCGGTGACGGTGACGCGGCCCTTGGCGGCGGGCAGCCCGTCATTGGGCAGGCTTTCGGACAGGCGGGGGCGCAAGAGTTCCATCGGGTGGGCGCGCAGCGACAGGCGCAGCGACAGGTAATCTTCGATCACCTCTTGGCCGAGCGTCATCTGCGGCAGGGCCACTGTTGGCTCACTGCCGCCTTCGCCATCGGGGCCGAACAGCGGCAGCGGCGCGGGGGCTTTCAGCGCCTTGGCGGCCCACAGCGCATCGCGGCGGTTGAGGCCAAGGGCGGCAAAGGCATCGGCTTCGGCCAGCCGCTCCAGCGTGTCGGGATGCACCCCGGCGCGGCGCCAGAGGCTTTCGACATCGGGGTAGCCATTGCCCCGCGCGGCGGCGATCCAGTTTGCATCCTCTTCGCGCAGGCCCTTGATCTGGCGAAACCCCAGCCGCAGGGCCAAAGCTCCATCCGGGCGCGGTTCCAGTGTGCAATCCCATTCGGAATGGTTCACGGAGACGGGGCGCACCTCGACGCCATGGTCGCGGGCATCGCGGACCAGTTGGGCGGGGGCGTAGAACCCCATCGGTTGGGAGTTCAGAAGGGCGCAGGTAAAGACCGCCTGATGGTGGCATTTCAGCCAGGCAGAGATATAGACCAGCCGCGCAAAGCTGGCGGCGTGGCTTTCGGGGAAACCATAGGAGCCGAAGCCTTCGATCTGCGCAAAGCAGCGGGTGGCGAAATCGGCGTCATAGCCGCGCGCCAGCATCCCCGAGATGAAGCGGTCGCGGAAGCCGCCAATGGTACCCATGCGTTTGAAGGTGGCGAGGCTGCGGCGAAGTCGATCCGCCTCAGACGGTGTGAAGCCAGCAGCGACCACGGCAATCTGCATGGCCTGTTCCTGAAACAAGGGCACGCCATAGGTGCGGCCCAGAACCTCCATCATCGCGGGGCCAAGGTCTTCGACGGGTTCGCGGCCCATGCGGCGGTTGATGAACGGGTGGACCATGCCGCCTTGGATCGGACCGGGGCGGACGATGGCGACCTCGCAGACCAGGTCATAGAACTTGCGGGGGCGCATCCGGGGCAGAAAGTTCAGCTGCGCCCGGCTTTCCACCTGAAAAACCCCAATCGCATCGGCGCGGCAAAGCATGTCGTAAATCGGGGGGGCTTCGGGCGGCACATTGGCCAGCGTCCAGCGCTGGCCACGGTGATCGGCCAAAAGGCCAAAGGCCTTGCGGATGGCGGTCAGCATCCCCAGCGCCAGAATGTCGACCTTCAACAGACCCAAAGCATCAATATCATCCTTGTCCCATTCGATGATGGTCCGGTCCTCCATCGCGGCGTTTTCGATGGGGCACAACTCGTCCAACCGGCCTTTGGTGATGACAAAACCGCCGACATGCTGGGAAAGGTGGCGGGGAAAACCGATGATCTCGCCGATCAGCTGCACGGCCAGTTGCACGCGGCGGTCCTCGATGGACAGACCCGCATCGCGCAAGCGGTCCTCGCCGGGGGCGGCCGAGGACCAGCCCCAGATCTGACCCGACAGCCGCGCAATCACGTCTTGGGACAGGCCCATGACCTTGCCCACCTCGCGGATGGCGGCGCGGCTGCGGAAATGGATCACCACCGCCGTCAGCCCTGCACGTTCGCGGGTATAGCGGTCGTAAATCCACTGGATCACCTCTTCGCGCCGTTCATGTTCGAAATCGACATCAATATCGGGCGGCTCACCGCGTTCTTTCGAGATGAATCGTTCGAAAATGAGCGTGATGGATTCGGGCGGCACCTCGGTGATGCCCAAGAGATAGCAGACCACGGAATTCGCGGCTGATCCGCGGCCTTGGCAGAGGATGCCTTTCCCACGGGCGAATTGCACGATGTCATGGACGGTCAGAAAATAGGGCGCATAGGCGACCTCGCGGATCAGGGTCAGTTCCTTTTCCACGCGATGCACGATCTTCGGCGGTGGGCCAGCGGGATAGCGCCAATGCAGCCCCTCACGCGTCAGCCGTTCCAGCCGGTCTTGCGCGGGTTCGCCCTCCTGCGCCTCATCGGGGTATTGATAGCTGAGGTCGCTGAGCCGGAAAGCGCAGCGGTCGGCAATCTCAACCGTGCGGCGCAGGGCGGCGGGGTGGCGGGCGAACAGGCGCGCCATTTCGGCCCCCGATTTCAACCGACGCTCGCCATTGGCCAGCCGGTTCGCGCCGATATTGTCGATGGTAATACCCATTCGCAGGCAGGTCAGCACATCGGCCAAGGGGCGGCGGGCGGCGCGGTGCATCAGCACATCGCCCACGGCAACCATCGGCAGGTTTACGCCCTGAGCCAGCAGCGCCAACTGATCCAGCCGCGCCTGATCGCGCCCATCATAGCGCGGGGCGGCACCGAGGAAGCACTGGCCGGGGAGGCTGCGGGCAACTGCCATCAGATCGGCGCGGGTGGTTTGGGGGGCGATGTCGTCCAAAGGATCGGGCGGCAGGGCAATCAGCACCATCCCGGCGCCCCATGCCGTCAGGTCGGCGCGTTGCAAGTGGCATTCGCCTTTCGGCGCGCGGCGTTTGCCTAAGGACAGAAGCCGGGTCAGCCGTGACCAAGCGGGCAGATCGGTGGGCAAGGCCAGCCATTCGACGGGGCTGTCGGTCAAGACCAGCCGCGCGCCCGCGATCAGCTTGGGGAGGGGCGTATCCGGCAGCGCGGGCGCTTCGGTGGTGCCGGTGAAATGCGGCACGGTTTGGCGGCTGGAATGATCGGTCACCTGCCGTGAGCGGATGGTCGGGCTGTCTTGCACCGCCTCGGCCTCATCGCGCAGGCGGGCGAGTTCCTTCAGCGCCGAATAGGCCCGCACCACGCCCGCCAGAGAATTCCGGTCAGTGATGGCAATGGCGGCAAGGCTCAACTCAGCAGCCCGTGTCACCAGTTCTTCGGGGTGCGAGGCCCCGGTGAGGAAGGTGAAGTTCGAAGTGACGCAAAGCTCGGCATAGGGGTGCGGGTGGCGGGTCATGCGAATTCCCCCTGCACATACCAGTTCTGCGCGCTGTCGGCCTGTGGGGTGGAAAACAGCCAGAGACGCGGGCCTTCCTGCGTCTCGATCCGCCAATAGTCGCGCAGGCCCGTGCGCCAAGCCGGATCGTCAAACCACCATTCCGGGGTGATCCGCTCTGGCCCCGTGGCGCGCAGGGTGGTGAAGCGCATCCGCCGCCAGCGGAAACTGGCGGGTGGGGTGCCAGCGGCGGCGGTGACGGGTTCGGGCGGAAAGAGCGTGATGGGCCGGGGCACGCCTGCGCGCCGGGGAGGCGGTTCGGGGGAGGAATAGGCGGCGGGGGCCAGAATGTGGCTGCGCTCGGGGATCAGGCTTTGCGCGGGTAAAAGCCGCAGCACCCGGTCAAAACCGATGCGGTTGCCGAGTGAGGACAAGAGGTCGGCCAAGGCATCCTCATGCCGGATTGTCGGGCCGCCGATCTGTTCCGGCGCAAGCGGTTCGACCACCGGGGCGGTGAGGCGCAGGGCGTCGATGCCGAAGCCGGAGTCCACCTCATCCACGCCCTTGGCAAACAGCGCCGCAATCCGCGTGGGGTCTCGCATCGGGCGGGCAAGGCCGATTTCCACCTGCGCCGTGCCACGATCCACCCGGCGCAGCTCCAGCCGCACGCGCCGCGCGCCCATATGGGTGGCGACCAGTTTGGCGCAGAGGCGCTCCAACAGGCGCTCAAGCCCCGCCATCACATCCGATTGCAGGCCGATCGGATCCGGCAGCGTCATCCGCACCCCGAAATGTGGGGCATCGGGTTCGGCGGCCACCGGCTCGGATTGCGCGCCAAGCGCCTGATCCAGCCGCAAGACCAGCCCCGGCCCAAAGCGCCGCGAGAGGGGCGCGCGGGGCAGATGCGCCAGATCGGCGATGCGGTTCAGGCCCACGCGGGCCAGCGCCTCGGCCGTATCGTGATCGACCCGCAGCGCGGTGACGGGCAGATGCCCGATGCCCTCGGCCAGCTTGCCGTCCGGTACGATGCCGCCGCCGTGGCGGGCCAGCGCATGGGCTGCACCTCGCGTTCCGGCAATGGCGCTGGCAGCGTGAAGGCCCGCGCGCTCCAGCCGGGCGTGCAGATCGTCACGCAGGTCGGCCTCGCCGCCAAAGAGATGCGGCACGCCTGAGATGTCGGCCATCAGCCCATCCTCCCCATCGGTCGCCACCATCGGCGCATAGCGGCTGGCCCAGCGGCGCAAGGCCGCCAGCGCCGCTGCCTCATGCGCCAGATCGGCGGGGCGGGTGGCCAGATCGGGGCAAATGGCGCGGGCATCGGCCAAGGACATGCCACGCGTCAGACCCCGCGCAGAGGCCGCCGTATTCAGGCAATGCAGATGATCGGCATTGCCCGACCGATGGGTCAGGGCAAAGGGCCCCTCAAGGGGGCGTTCCCGCAGACTGGTGTCGCTGGCCAGCCTCGGAAACCATATGGAAAGCAGCCGACGCGCCATTCCAGTTTACAACCCAACGTCCAAGAGTTCCCTTTTTGTTCTTATTAAGATCCCATTGATGCAGAGTCGAGTCCGCTGCCGAGGCCAAGGGTTCGCAGGCCCAACGGGTTTCGGTGGCATTGCTGCCCGCGTCCTGCCGGATCAGCATCAGCCCCGTCGTCCGTCCGGCCTCGGCCGCGAGTTGCAAGCGGCGACCGGCGGTCAGCGACAGGGGCTTTTCCGGCTCGGCAATCACCAGCGCGATGGGGGCGGCACGCAAGGCTTCCTCAACGCACCACAGAAGATCGGTCTCATTTTGGGGGCGCAAGAGGTGCAGCCGTTCGCCCACCCCACGCGGCAGGCCGCGCAGCATCGGCAGTTCCGGCACATGGGCGGGCACCACCCAGACCAGCGGCCCCGGATGGCGCGTCGCCTGAAACAGCGCAAAGGCGCGGCGGCCGCGGCCTTCGGCCTCATGCACGCGGCGGGGGTGCAGGTCGAATAGATCGGCGGGAACCGCTGGCCGCCGCAAAAGATCAGGCCGCATCCTCACGCCCCCCTTCGGCCACGATCCGCAACATCCCGTCCGCTAGCGGGCGCTGCAACTGCAAGGCATCCGCCGCAGGGGCGGTCAGCCAGCGCCGCCATTCGGCGGGGGTCGTCAGGATAACCGGCATCGCCTTGGGGTGAATCGGGGCCACTTCGGCATTGGGCGGGCAGGTCAGAAAGCCGAAAAGCTCCGCCGTCACCGCCCCTTCTTTCAGCTTGCGCACCGAGGTCCACTCCGTGCGGAGCCCGGCAAAGAAGGCCAGCGGCCGATCCGGGCCAAGCGCGAACCATATCGGATGATTGCGCGGCGCACCGGGGCGGCTGTCGATCTCGGAAAAGCTGGTGAAGGGCACTAGGCAGCGATGCTCCACCCCCAGCCAGCGCTTCCAATGCGCGGACGCCACATTGCGGATATTGGTTGCGCCGGGATCGGTGCGCTTGCCTTCCAGAAACACCTGCGGGGTGGGCATTCCCCAACGGGCCTTGGTCAACTCCCAACCGCCCTTCGCCCCATGCCGGAGGATCGGCGCGGCATAGTCGGGGTAAATCCCCGCCATTGCTGGAAGATTGCCGGTGGTATCGATCAAATCCTCGGCCTCGTCACGCATGTCGTCGAACACACGCCGCATCGCGTCTTGGGATTTGGTCTGGGAGTAGAGGTTGCACATGGCTAGCCTGAGAAGAATCATAGCGAAAAAGAACATTTATAGAACATATCATGTTGTTTTCTAGCCAAAGCAAAGCCTGGGAAATGCATAATTTTTAGTGAGCACTACTCCATGCGAAATTCCTGCCGAAACGCCGAATTGCCGAGAGATTTGTCACAAAGGTCAGCGCGGGGCCTGCGTATTGCATATCCAATCTTCTGACACCGGACTTGCTTGTGCAAATGCGCTTCGCCCTTTTTTGCAGGCTAAGTGGCAAAAGAGGCGGTACTAAACCGCGAGAGCATCAGACTGATCCAATTTGGATGGTGATGCGTAAAGTGGGAAAATATATCGAAAAGGTAGCGTCCACGGACGTGGTGTAAATTCAGCGCCGTCTTCGGTGTGATCTCAGGTGGCCATCGAGATGTATGGTCGAGGTGGAGTTTGGCGACTTCAACCACGAACCACACGGAGACCCCG
>Ga0172373_10000882_pt1 | contig 49245 bp, 31 predicted proteins | sample Lak10m_2_FD_114546 | JGI IMG/M metagenome (GOLD analysis project Ga0172373, IMG submission 114546) | Freshwater microbial communities from Kabuno Bay, South-Kivu, Congo - kab_092012_10m | ecosystem: Environmental > Aquatic > Freshwater > Lake | place: Democratic Republic of the Congo... | reverse complement strand
CTCCCCAGTCATCGCGCAGCGCAGCGGCCGACACCCCCTTGCCATCCCCCTCCGTCCCATGACAAACCGAACAGGCCTGCTTGTAGAGCTCCCCGCCTCGCTTGGCCTTCTCCTCCACCAAACCCGACCGCTCGAACCAAAGTGGCACACGCGGAATCGTCACCGGCCGCCCCACGTTCTCCGCACGCCCCCATCGAGGCGAAAACCCCTTGATATACTCCACCACGGCGCTCAACTCCCGAGCTGACAACAGCACAAAGGCCGGCATCGAAGTCCCAACCAAACCAGTCGAAATGGTCTTCTTAAGATCATCGTCGGTCGGCAACATCCCTGGCCCCGTCGAACGATACTTAAAAACCCCGTCCATGAACGGCCGAGGTTTGGGAAACATGCCCACCGACATCTCCCCTTTACCATCGCCTCGAACACCATGGCAGACCACACAGTGCCGGCTGTAAACAAACCGTCCCTGTCGATACAGCTCAGGGTCGGTGGCAGCCGAAGTAAAAAGCAAACCACCACACAACCAACCCAAGATCGACAGAACGAGTTTCACGAAAAACAACCCTCACTCCCCCCACCGAAGGAAAGCCTTAGCAATCGCTGGGGGTATGGTTCGTCGAGCGACTTCTCAGGATGATGAAGAGTCTCAGACGATCCGTGCCAGACCCTGCCCCCGCACAACTTGACCAATGGCTTTTACGGTTTCTCCAGCCTTCATGCAGGTCTGCATTACCTTCGAGGCTACCGTCGGGTCCACGATCAAGACCATCCCAATACCCATATTGAAGACTTGATACATCTCCGATTCCTCCACGGCTCCACCCTTCTGGATCAGGGAGAAAACCGGTGGAATGTCCCACGTGCCTTTCTCGATCACCACATCCAACTTGTTAGGAAGAACCCGCGGGATATTATCTACAAACCCGCCCCCGGTGATGTGAGCCAAGCCTTTAATCCCCCGCTCATCCACAGCAGGATTGAACTTCTTAACCAAGGCCTGAACGAGCAAACCGTAGCTGCGGTGCACCCGTAAGAGCTCTTCCCCTAACGTTGTACCGAACTCCGGCACCCGCTTGCCCAGCTTCAACCCCATCTCCTCTAGCAACACCTTTCGTGCCAAGCTGTACCCATTGGTGTGCAATCCGTTCGAAGCCAGACCTAGGACCACATCACCAGCTCGAATCTCCTTTCCCGTGAGCATACGATCCTTGTCTACCACGCCCACAATCGTGCCGCTCACATCGTACTCGCCCGGTTGATAAAAGCCCGGCATCTGCGCCGTCTCTCCCCCAATGAGTGCGCACCGGTTGTCCGCGCAGGCTCGCGCGAAACCACCGATGATCTCCTCAAAAACGTGCGGCTGGAGCTTGCCTGTTCCAAGGTAGTCCAGAAAAAACAGGCTCTCCGCCCCAAGGACCGCGATGTCATTAACGCAGTGATTGACAAGATCCTGGCCAATGGTTCCGTGGCACCCCGTCGCAAAAGCAATTTTGAGCTTCGTTCCAACTCCGTCCACGCTCGACACCAACACCGGCTTTTTATACCGAGAGCCCTTCAGGGCAAAGAGGCCTCCAAAGCCGCCTACCTTACCCAATACCTCCGGCCGATGTGTGGAAGCCAGGAGTTGCGGCAAGCCCGACTTCACTTGGTTCCCCAAATCGATGTCGACACCAGCGCGCGCGTACGCTTTGGTTTTCATGCTCAATTGCAGGATGATTCTCGGACTCAGACCACCGGAGTCTCGATCCCTGCCTTCGGCTCGGATGTTTCCGTGGCTACGGCCTCCGCTGCAGGTTCACTCGCGATCGTCGGCTCGACCACTCCCTGAGCCTCCGCAGCCTCGAATTCAGGACGAGAAACCTCGGATTCACCCAAACTCACAGCCTCGGCATCCACCGTTGCGACGACCTCACTCGTAACGGGTGCCGCAGCCACTGCCGCTTCCTTGTCCTTCTTCACAACCGCCTTCGGTTGGGGCTTTGGCATCGGCTTTTTCGCCGTCTCCAATCGGCCATCAGCAAACTCAATAACGTGCCCCTGATGTACTAACCAGTGCAAATCAGAGATGAGGATCGATTGCTCGGCCGTCGGCTGGTCCGAAACCTCCGGTGCCGCCTGGTCTCCACCCGCCACCGCACTGGGATCCACTGCTGGTGCCGGCGCAACCGCTGGGGCCGGCGCCAAAGCTTCCAAAAGCGACTTGCGCGTCGATCCAGGCTTCGAATTGATGTGCTCAACAATGCGTCGAACCCCATCCGATACGGGCGTCGCCTCCATGTCCAAATAGCGAGGTCGAGAGACCGAAACGTGCGTCACTGTCTTGTTTACTTTGAAGAATTGCAGACCATGCGAGGCCAACTGCTGACTCAGCAGCGTCACCAGTTTCAAAGGAAACCGCTTCTGCTCGTCCCATGCCTGCCGAGCCAACGACTGCAACGACTGCGGCAACCGATTCCGAGTCTCCAGGTCGTTCACGGTGAGTGCGTCAGTCTGCTTCAGGATGTTGCCCAAATGCGTATCGCGAAAATGGCGATCGACCTCCTCACGACTGCTGAGCTTCAAGGGTTCAGGCAAGTTCAACGCCGTATACTCCGTCTTAAAGCTTTGCTCCTCAATCCACTTCTTAACGATCGCCTCGTCCCGCACAATCTTCACCCTTGCCTTGAATGCCTCAAAAGGAAGTCGCGAGAATCGATCGGCATGCAGCCGACGCAACTTGGTTTGGTAATCGTGGTAATTGGGCGGGCCTAGAATCACTCCGCTCATCCCGCACTGCGCCACAAAGGTGTAGACTCCTTTGGGCGGGTCCACCGGAGTCTGCTCCGGCTTGTAGAAGGTCTCAAAAAACCGGTTCAATACGTGATTGGTTGCATCGGACTCGTTCATCCAGATGCTCTCGTCCAAGCTACAGATCCAGAGCGAAGCCGCAGGCTTACCGTCCGCACGCTTCAAAGCCGCAAATCGCAGATAAAACCGATCCGGCTTCTTCAAAACCAACTGCGCAATGTTAAACAATGGGTAAGAGCGGCCCGTTAGCTTGATCTGACGTGCGATCATCTCCACGCCCTTGTCGTCCGGGATCAGACTCACACTGAACTCCGCCGGCTTCGCAGGCACAAATTCGCGTCGCTCCGGACGATCCGACCGTTCGCCCCGCGCCCGATCATCCCGACCGCCACCCGCCGGCCGAGGGCCGCGCCCAGGCCCGCCAGCCCCACCACCACCACCGCCGCCACCTGAGGGACGAGAATCGGGCCGTCGCCCCCCCATCCCCCGTCCACCACCCTGCCCGCCACCGCCGCCACCGCCAAACCCGCCACCCCCTCGGCGTGCAGGCCGATCCCCTTCCGTGCCTTCGTAGTTGGCAAAGCGATTCTGGTTCTGGGGCTGCTGTGCCCAAGACGGTAAGAACTGGATGTCCAAATCAAGTTCGGATGCGAGCGAGTTGTTCATTTTAATTAAGCGGGCGACTAAAAGCGCCCACGCTGTTGTTTCCGGGTCCGAAACGGAGGCTTGCGAAAACCTTCCGCGGCGTGCGTTCTGCTTTGTTTCAGGCGGATCCTCAATGGCTCCCGCCACGTCTGTGTTATGCGATTCCACTGCCGCCTTCTCCGGCGGTAGCAGATGAGTTCTGTCAACGGCTGACAAAACGTTCAGCCGTCCACGGGCATGCGCTGCGTGGACGGCATAAGAATCACCATGACGAGTTTCCTCTCTCAACGCAAGCTTCTGATGTGAGGATCAACGGTCCACACATGTATCCGACCTAAGTTCTGCAACGCCCCAGCAAAACATAAGCTCCGTCGCCTAGGATTCAGAACCGTACTCCATCGTGTGGTCCACGCGTTACTCCAGAAAAGCGGAGTGCGCGGAAAATCATACGCTGGAGAGCCCCTAAGCCCAAATCCACCTCTGAAGACTGGCTCCGCCGCTCGAGTCGCGACGAAGGGCGGCCTCATCGCTGAGGACCACGAGCTAAGACTAACGAGTTCGTCAATCCCTCCCAGATTAATCCGACCTCGGTAGGCGTAATCGAAACCACTTCCATCCCTTCAATCTGCTGCCCAACCCGTACAGGCATGTCGTTGATGAGCGCCGTCGGCTCCCGAAGCTGATAAAATATGGCCCGAAGCTCAAGTCTCTCCATCCGTTCCCGAAATTGCCGACCCACCACAGCTTGTCGATCCTCCGCCCGCGTCGTCAGCGCTCGGTCTCCAGATGAGGCCGGATCAAGCGCTGTAAATAAGTCTCCACTCGGCACCTCGTCTACAACCGCGTGATTGTCCGCAGCCTCCGCGTTCGTCGTTGACCGACCCTCGGTCGTGCGGACTTGGCTGAGGTCGATTGCAGTCTGATTGATCTGAATGATCACCCAAGTCGAAAGACTAAAAACCGCAGCACCCACCGTCGGCATGGCCCACCGAGCCCAACCGGATGACGCCACCCGGCTAGACACCTGCCCCTCGTATCCCTTCTCCGACTCATGCTCGTTACGCACGGTTCGGAGCTCTCGCAGGCTCTCTAAATCATCGCTTGGGGGCGCTGTCACCAAAAGTTCTCTCCACACCGGGACACGGTCCAGCAAGCCCAACCTGCGGAGGTGAGCCGTACTGAGCGCAGGCAGTAGAAACGGATACTCCTGCGGAGCCGATTGCCGCACCAGGGCATCCGCGATGTGAACCGCTGTCGCACTGCAAAAGTGAGCGTTCAACCCCAGCTCGGGGGTGTGATGCAGCGCGGCTGCCTCCAACACCGGCAACGGCATTCCCCACAACCCCAGCAGATAGGCCCCAACATGCCCATGATGCACCCCAAACGCTCGCTCCTCACACAGTTCCAACGGCTCCCCACTCTCTGATGCCTCCCGAGTCACGCGAATGTAGTCCTCCCCCAGATTCGCGATCATCACCCAACGCCCCGCATCGTGAAGCAACCCCGCCGTAAACGCCTCATCCGCTAGCTGGCTATCTTCCGTCTCAGCCCACGCCACCTTCTTCGCCAACCCGGCCACCACCATGCTGTGCGACCACAAACTCTCCTGGGTGAACGTCGAATCCCTCGGAATCTCAATGTGCGACAGTGCCTGACAGCACAACACCACCGACTTCACGGTTTCCATCCCCAATATCGCCACGGCTTCACCAGGGTTCGTCACTTTCTTGGGCAGTGCGTAAAAGGCCGAATTCACCACCTGTAGCAACTTGCCCGTGATCGCAAGATCCTTGCAGACCACCTCCGCCACGTTCTGCACCGAGGCGTGCTTCGATCGCAACTCCCGCAGCACTTCAAAGTAGAGCGTCGGCAAACTCGGTAGCGCATCCGCTTTCGAAACCATCGCACGAATCCGGTCACTCGCGATCCACCCCGACAGCGACAGAGCCCGACGCAACGTCGAGGTCAAGGTTGCAGGGTCCGATGGTTTAGAAAGGATCAGATGAGTTCCCTTCAGGCAGTTCAGGATAAAGTCCTGGCTGATCATAGAGGAATACACCACTCTCAAAACCTCCGGATAACGCTCCCCTACCACATCAAGCAACGATACCCCTCCCGATCCTGGACAACGGAAATCCGATAGAATCAGGTCCACTGGATGCCGAGCCATGAGCGCTAACGCCTCCTCCCCTCCACTCGAGTATTCCACATCCCAAACTTCGCCCGCAGTGGACAACGCCCGCCTCGCCGCAGCGAGGTCCTGCGGGTTCTCATCGGCTACCAAAATCCTCTTTCTCACATCCGTGCTCCAGGTTGATGGCCTCGAATCCATTCGAGTATCCAAAGGATTCTATCGACCGCCTTCGCTCGGGAGTTAAGTTTCGCTGCATCATTTCGTTGGTGCATCCGTCGCCCAAACCCGATAGGGATACGTCGCTCATGAGAATGATCGGACATATCCAAGGTGAATCGAACGCCAAGCTCTTCAGCGATTACCTCTACGTCCAAGGCATCGAAAACCAGGTCGAGTCCGATGAGGAACCGCGTTGGGCGCTCTGGATTCACTCCGAAGACCAAATCGATACCGCCAAAAAACTCCTCGCCGAGTTCGAGTCTAACCCCTCGGACCCCCGCTACCGCCAAGGCGCTGAGGCCGCAGAACGTCAACGGGTCCTGGATGACAAAGCCGAGCAGGAAGCCCGCAAGCGCATGATCGATGGCCGGGAAGCGGTTGTCCGCGCCCAAATCCCTAGCATCGCTCCACTCACGCTGCTCTTCATCGTTATATCCGTTCTCGTAAGTCTCATCTCGAGCTTTGGGGATAAGACCAGCACCATCAACAATCTCTTTCTCTCCGCCCACAGCCCCGACCCCAGCTCAGTGGTCAGTCGGTTGCTCTCGATGCGTGAGGTCCTACAAGGCCAAGTTTGGAGGGTCTTCACCCCCATCTTCATCCACTTCGGGTTCATCCATCTCGTCTTCAACATGCTCTGGTTAAAAGACCTCGGAAGCGTGATCGAGAAACGTGAGAGCACAGGGACCCTCGCAATCCTGGTGTTGTCAATCGCCGGACTGTCCAACGTCGCCCAATTCCTCCTCCACGGCCCGTCCTTTGGCGGCATGTCTGGGGTCGTGTACGGGCTGCTCGGTTACATTTGGATTCGCGGGAAGTTCGATCCCTTCTCTGGCTACTTCGTCCCTCCTTCCACTCTCGTCTTTATGGGCCTTTGGTTCTTCGCTTGCGTCCTGGGGATCATCTCGAATGTCGCGAATACCGTGCACGCCGTCGGGCTGCTCTCAGGCATGGCTTGGGGTTACATCTCCGCCAAACAACGCTGAATCGCCCCTTCGATCGGCACCGCGTCGCCCCGACTTGAGGTCCACGTAGGCCACATCAAAGCCCTCCTTCCAGCGCACTTTTTGCGCTTCGGTTCTCAAGCTTTTCCCTGCCGCGCCGATACCCCACCCGAGGCCTCGTAGGTAGGCTCATCCGATGGGCCACCTCTCGGTTCGTGCCACGCGCCTTTTCGGCGATGCCTCAACGTCGCAGACAACAACGTATTCTTGTGGTCGCAGAAACCAACCAACTCCCTTCAGGGACCGATGGACTGAATGTCCCCAGATGCTCCGAACCGTCCTCCGCTCGGTCCCTCCACGCCGCTCTCCACGGCCTGACCTCAAAGCTAGTCCGCATCTGCTTCGATCCTTCCAACCGCACGCTGAAACGGATCGCACCATTGATCCACCGCCTCGAGCGACAGCGACAGGATCTCCAGCATTGCGCCGCAAGTGTCGAAAGCCAGTTTCTCACGGTCGGAAGCATCCTTGAAGAACTCAGTCGCCTGAGCGATCAGCTGGTCTCGCAAGGGGAGACCCTCCTTCTGATCGCAACCGGCAAGGCCGAAGCCAAAGCGATCCTGCTAAGCACCGTCCAAATCATGGAGCCTCCCTTGGCATTCATCGACACCGCTAACCATACCTTCACCGAATGGCTGACCCGATTCGAAGAGTTCGATAGCAAAATTGATGCAATCCTGCGGACCGAGCACCTCCTCCAACGCACACTCGCACCGCTCCGAATGATCCAGACCTTGTTCAAGGTCGAAACCACAACGCTCGAGCCCGAGGTTCAACGCATGTTCCTGGCCCTGATCGCCGACATCGAACGTCTCCACGGTCAGGTCACCGAAAACTTTGGATCCCGATTCAAACCGCTTCAACAAACCAAAGAGGCCCTAGCCCATATCACCAAAGGACTCCGCCAAAGCATCCGTCTCAACGGTGCGTTTGCCTCTGAGAAGCGCGCCTCCATCCACGCCTCCATTAACACGCTCGAACGAGATCTCGACGCCAACTCCAAACTGGATATCCGCCTCAACCAAACCACCGGAAGCATCGCCAAGGATGTCAATGAGGTCGTCGTCGGTATGCAGTACCAAGACATCACGGATCAGCGAATCCAACACGTCGACGAAGCACTTCAAAGCATTCGAGATCGTTCCGTCGCTGCGGGGCATCGTGCTTCTCCCCAGGAAAAGCAGGCCGCACTCTCCTTCATCCACCACGCCGCAAGCATCCAGGCCGCCCAACTCCAAGGCGTAACTAAGAACCTCGACAACGCGGAGTCCCAAATCACCAACGCCATCCAGAACATTCTCAAAACCCTGGAGAACGTCGACGCCGGATGCCTTGATCTGCGCGAGTTTGAACAGCACACAACCTCCTCCGAAGGCATGGTTCAGGTTCTGCTCAATACCATCCAGGAAACCCGCGATCTGCTCACCGTCACCACCAAACACATTGAGGACGCCCACCACGCCATCGAACCGCTCGGCGGTCTAACCTCCAATCTCACAGGAACCGTCCGAAAACTCTCCTTCGAAATCCAACTCATCGGACTCAACGCCCAAGTCCAAGCCGCCCTCATCGGAAGCGGAACCGGCCTCGAAGTCTTATCCGCTCATATCAGCGATATCTCCCGCGAGACCAGCCGCATCAGTGATCAGGCCGCTCAAGAACTCGATGCCGTGGCTGAACTGTTGCGAGAGGGCGTAACCGCCTTCGGAGCCCTCGGCGAATCCTCGCGCAATGAACGTTCCGTCTTCGATTCGGCAGGCAAAACCCAGGAGGATCGCTTGCACGGGTTTCGTGACAAGGCTCTCCAAACCCTTTCCGCCGTCTCCGAACTGCTCTCCCAAGTTAAAACCAAGGCCTCGAACAGCCTCCAGTCGATCCAGTTCGGGGAAGGTGTCATGGTCTGCCTCGGCAACCTCGAAAGAACGCTCCATGACATCCAGGAAACCATTCTCCAATACTACCCCAAAGAGCAGTTAGAAGCTCACCGAGATCAGGCCACCTCCGAAATCAAACGCAATTACACCATGGCCGCCGAACACGATGTGTTCGAAGCCGCATCCAGAGTCTCTCTCCTCCCCAAATCACCCCATCCAAACACCGCAACCTTGATCCACCCCACACTCCCCGCTTCATCCCCACCCCAGCCTTCCCAAACGCCAGTTCAATCGCCCACCTCCCCAATCAACCCAATCGCGACTTCCACCGCAGCCACAAACTCGGCCCTCGGCGACAACGTAGAACTCTTCTAGCCCTACTTCATTTACGTCCATCTTTCCCTTCACTCCCGCTCCAGAACACCGATATCCACCCTAGAACTTTCATCCCGCCTTACGATGAGCAAAACCATCATCACGGTCGACGACGCCGCCACTATGAGAAGAATGATCTCGTTCACTCTCCGTGGTGCCGGACACGAAGTCTTGGAAGCATGCGACGGGGTCGAGGCCCTCTCACTCCTCCGCTCGAATCGCGTGGATCTGATCATTACCGATGTCAACATGCCTCGCATGGATGGGATCGAGTTCACTCGCCAGATTCGTCAAATCCCGGCTCTCTCGAGAGTCCCCGTTTTATTACTCACCACGGAGTCGGACCCCGACAAAAAGGCCAAGGGTAAGGCTGCTGGAGCCACCGGGTGGATCGTTAAACCGTTCCAACAGGATCAACTCCTCGCCGTGGTGGCACGCGTCCTCCCCAACTAACCTTGCGTTCAAGCTCACCCCACCCCAAAGCGGCCCCTCATGAACGACGACCTGCAACAACAGCTCATTAAGGACCTCATCATTGAAAGCCTCGAAGGACTCGATCGCTTCGATCAAGAACTGTTGGAACTCGAGAAGGGGGACGGTGTCGGCGAGACCATGAACCAGATCTTCAGGATCATCCACACCATCAAGGGCACCAGCGGTTGCTTGGGATTGTCCAAGATCGAATCCGTCGCACATGTCGGCGAAAATCTCCTCAGCCAACTCCGCGAAGGCAAAATTCGAAGCAACTCTCAGATCGTGTCGGCCTTGCTCGGTCTCTCCGATGCACTGAGGGAAATGTTCCAATCCATCGAAGCATCCGGCAATGAGGGTTCCACCGATTATTCGAATCTACTTTCCCGCCTCCAAACGCTCCAAAGCCACTCATCGCTGCTCACGACCCACGTCGTTCAAAGCCAAGCCTTCGGTCTCTTCGAGGATGAGGAACCCCACACAAACAGCCCCCCCACTCCTGCTGCGGCACCCTTATCTGTCTCTCCCCCTCAAATACCCACACCCACACCCGCCAACCTCGAGGTCCCACCTCCTCCTCCGTCCACAACATCAGCATCCGCATCAGCATCGGAACACGGCCTCCATGCCGACGACCCCAACTCCGAGAAACATAACCCGAATCGTCAGTCCCTCACCGACTCCGCCATTCGTGTCGATGTCGGCCAACTCGATAAACTCATGAACTTGGTCGGGGAACTGGTGCTCGCGCGAAACCAAATCGTCCAGTTTAGCTCGCATTCCAAGGCCGACGCCCTCGTCGCAGCTTCCCAACGACTCAATATCATCACGACCGAGCTCCAAGAAAACGTGATGAAGACCCGCATGCAGCCGATCGGCAACATCTGGGCCCGATTTCCAAGAGTGGTTCGGGACCTGTCACAAGAACTGGGTAAGCGAGTCGAACTGGTCATGGACGGTAACGAGACCGAACTCGATCGCACGATCATCGAGTCAATCAAGGATCCACTCACTCATCTCGTCCGAAATGCGATCGACCATGGAATCGAAACCCCAGAGGTCAGGCTTGCCAGCGGAAAACCCGACCGCGGCATGCTCATCCTGAGGGCGTTCCATGAGGGCGGACAGGTGAATATCGAGATCATGGACGACGGACGAGGGATCACCGTCTCAAAGGTCAAAGAAAAGGCCATCACCCAAGGACTCCTCTCCTCCGAACAAGTCGCCAGGCTGTCTGATCGGGAAACCTTTAATCTGATCTTCCTTCCAGGATTCTCCACCGCCGACAAAGTCACCAACGTCAGCGGCCGAGGCGTCGGCATGGATGTAGTCAAAACTAATATCGAAAAAATCGGAGGCTCGGTCGACATCAACAGCGATGCCGGGAAGGGGACAATCATCAAAATCAAGATCCCACTAACCCTCGCCATCATCCCCGCTCTGATCGTCACATCCGCGGGACAACGCTTCGCCATCCCCCAGATCAGTCTCGTGGAACTCGTCCGACTCGAGGCGGACAAAGCCCGCAAGGCGATCGAAAACATCTACGGCATCCCGGTCTATCGATTGCGTGGAAATCTCCTCCCGTTAGCCTACCTCGACCAGCAACTCCAAATCCGCTCCGAAACTTCCTCCCAAAGCGGCGCTCTGGAACGCGCTGTGAACATCGTGATACTTCAAGCTGACGGACGCCAATTTGGAGTCGTGGTCGACCGTATCAACGATACCGAGGAAATTGTCGTCAAACCACTCGGCAAACAGCTCAAAGAAATCGCCTGCTTCGCTGGCGCGACCATCATGGGAGATGGAGGCGTGGCTTTGATCATCGACGTGATGGGCCTTGCCCAACATTCAAAAGTCGTCTCGGAGGCCCATGATCGGGCGGTGACTGAGGAGAAACCAAACGCCTCCCGAGCGGATGCGAACCGACACACACTGCTCCTATTTGACGTAGGTGCATCCGACCGCATGGCGATTCCTTTGTCGATGGTGGCTCGACTCGAGGAATTCCCCACCTCTTCCATCGAACACGCAGGGGACCAAGAGGTGATTCAATACCGCGGAGAACTGCTTCCATTGATCAAAATCTCCGACCATTTCCCTCCTCGTGGATCCGTCCCACTTGAAGACCCCGACACGATGCAGGTTGTGGTCTACTCCGATCAAGGTCGTAGCATCGGTTTGGTGGTCGGCAAGATCAATGACATCGTCGAAGAGACCACGATCACGCGCATGTCTCCAGCGCGCCACGGAATCCGGGGCACCGCCGTGATCAACAATCGAGTCACAACCGTTCTTGAGGCGGAAGATATCATCAAGGCGGCTGCACCAAGTTTCCCCATCTCAGGCACCCAACTCTACTGAAATCCACTAGCGGCATGAGTGAATACAAACAGTTCTGCACCTTCTACCTCGGGGACATGTTCCTCGGGGTCGAAGTTCGAGAGGTTCAGGAAGTCATTCGGCCTCAGAAAATGACCCCAGTGCCTCTCGCCTCAGATGTGATCCGAGGTCTCATCAATCTGCGCGGTCAGATCGTGACCGCCATTGATCTGCGGAAAAGGCTCGGCATCACAACACCGCCCACACATTCGCACCAAATGAATGTCATCGTCAAAACAGACGACGGGATCGCGAGCCTTTTGGTCGACGAAATCGGCGATGTGATTGAGGTAAGATCCGATGATTTCGAAGCCCCACCTGAAACCCTACCCAGCGCGGCACGGGATCTCTTATTGGCCGTCGTCAAGCTGAAGACCCAATTGCTCCTGACTCTCGACACGCGAAAAACCGTGACCAACAGACCTCCTAAAACACAGAACCCCGACGCCAATCGGTAACCCTTAAAACTCGCGGTAACAAGAGGCTTCCCTGCAACCTCAGGCACGGCCTTCTCATTCCGTCGTTCCACAGACTCCGAACACTCATTCCCTTCACAATACCGAGCCTTAAGTCCAAACCCACCATGAATACCTACGCCGAATCCGCTCTCCCTGGGAAACTTCCCTCCAACGGCTTCAACGGTCATGCCAAAGGTCGAGCGTCCATGTCCACGAGGAATCTAACCATCCAACCCCAGCACCAGGATGAACCCGATTTCGACCCGCAACCGAATCGGTCATCCCACCCAGACAGAACCAGAAAACGCGGAGGTACTCTTAACTTGCGCACTAAGTTGATGGTCCCCGCAGCGTTGCTCATTGCGCTCTCCTCCATCGCCGTTCTGCTCGCCATTTACTTCCAATACACTCGAATCGTCGAAGAACGTTTCGGCAGTCTCGATGCCGCCGCCATGAGCATCCAAGACAAGATCGATCGTACGCTGTTCGAACGATACGGCGATGTTCAGGCCTTCACCCTCAACACCGTCGTTCACCGCGACCTCACCAAGCTCACGGATTCACAACGGAAAGAAATCACACAAACGATCAACAATTACGTGACGAGCTATGGGTGCTATTCCCTGAGTCTCGTGCTCGATCCATCAGGCAAAGTCGTCGCCGTCAATACGGTGGATGCCAAAGGATCTCCTCTCCCCAGAGCTGAAGCACTTCTCGGTAAGGATTTATCCGCAAACGATGATTTTCGTAACGCCAAGGACGGCCGGTTTTCAACTCATTCAGCCCCCGGAGCCCTCACCGGTACCGCCATGGGAAAACCAAACCGGGATGCATTGGTCGCCAGTGTCCACGGCGATAAAGCTCCCTCCTGGACCATGACCTTCACAGCCCCGATCAAGGCACCAACCGGAGAAACATTGGGCTACTGGCAAAACTACTTTTCCGAAGAAATGGTCGAATCCATCGTCGCCGGCGAATATCCTAGCCTCCTCGCTCAGAACATGAAAAGCGCCAGCATGAGCGTTCTCGACGGGTCCGGGAATATCATCATGGACATCGACCCAGAAGAACATGGCCACCTAAAAAATCATCGCGAGGACAACTTCTCGGATAATCAACTCAAGGTCGGCATGCCCCTCGCCGTAAAAGCTCTCTCTCCAGGGGCTCCAAATCATTACCACGAGACCTTCTACGACAAGTACGAAAGCGATAAGTATAAGCGTAGCATCACTCACTCTGCGTCCTACGCAAAAAGCGAACCTACACTGGGATTCGTCGGTAGCGGTTTTGTCACCATCGTGCGCATGGAGAAGGCAGAGTTCCTTCAGCTGATGCTGAACCTGATTCGTACTACCGCCATCGCAGGTGTCGTCAGCCTCATCCTCGGCGTTTCCGTACTTTGGTTTGTCACGGGATCAATCGTCGCCGGCGTCCTCCGAGTTCGTAACGCCATCGTAGGCCTCGCGGCTGGGGATATCTCCAAAGACTTGGATGATTCAGGCCGTGATGAGGTAGCCGACATGGCTCGATCCTTCAACGAAGCCCGCAACGGCCTCAAATCGGTGTTCGGTATCGACCAACTCGATTGGCCTCAAATCGCGGCACAACGCAAGGAAGTCGCACGCTTGACGAGTGTCGTGGAAAATTCTCCCGTGAACATCATGGTCGGCGATACCAATCTCAAAATCGTTTACATCAACCCGGCCGCAAAGCGTACCTTAGCAAATCTCGAACAGCACCTCCCTGTCCGCGCCAATCAGATGATCGGACAGTCGATCGAAGTCTTCCATAAGGACCCCGCTCAACAGCGTAAACTGCTCGCTGATACACGCAATTTCCCGATCCAATCCCAGTTCAAACTGGGTAACGAAACCATCAGTCTCTCGGCCACAGCCATCCTCGATGCCGAAGGCAGTTACCTCGGCCCCATGGTAAGCTGGGAAGTCATCACTAAACGTGTCGAAGCCGAAACCCGAGAGAAAGAGATGACGGAAAACCTAAAGAAAACGCTCGATATTGTCGCTCATAACTCCCACGCATTGGCCTCCGCATCCGAGGAGCTTACCGCTGTGAGTCAGCAGATGAGCACCTACTCCGGAGAAACCTCCGCCCAATCCAGTGTCGTGGCCGCCGCTGCCGAACAGGTCACTCGCAATGTTGAAACCGTCGCAACCAGCGCCGAAGAAATGACCGCAAGCGTCAAGGAGATCGCCAAAAACGCCACGGAGGCCGCTCGCGTCGCGACCAACGCCGTCCATGTCGCCGATCAGACCAACAAGACCGTCGGCAAACTCGGCGACAGCAGCAGCGAAATCGGCAAAGTCATCAAAACCATTACCTCCATCGCCGAACAAACCAATCTCCTCGCCCTCAACGCAACCATCGAAGCCGCTCGCGCCGGTGAGATGGGGAAAGGGTTCGCCGTCGTCGCCAATGAGGTGAAGGAGCTGGCCAAACAGACCGCTCTCGCGACCGAGGATATCAGCCAAAAGATCGAAGCTATCCAGAACGACACCAAGGGCGCCGTCGTGGCCATCAACGAGATCAGCCAGATCATCAATCAGATCAACGACATCCAAAATAGCATCGCCAGCGCCGTCGAAGAGCAAACCGCGACCACCAACGAAATCGCCCGTAACGCCTCCGAAGCTGCTAAGGGCAGTGGTGAGATCTCTAAAAATATCACGAACGTCTCCAGCGCCGCCCGAAGCACCTCCGAAGGGGCTGCAAATACGCTCAGTGCTGCAAATGAACTCGCCCGACTCGCCGCCGACCTCAAACGGGTAGTCGAACAGGCCGCGCAAAATTAAGCCTACAAACGACGATGGGACCGCGTGGAGATTGGCGAAGGCCGGGATGAGAACAGTAGGACGAAGATCGAGGCATATCCCTTATTTCACCGTCACAGAGACTCAGACCACTCACCGATCCGTGCCATCGAGGTTTCGATGCTACGCTAACACGCCTCTTACGGTCTCCATCAACGCCTTCAAGGTAAATGGTTTCCGAAGGAGCAAGGGCGGATTGGGGTTCAAAACCTCCAGTGCGCACTCACGAGCTGCATCCGCATCCCCCGTAACCAATAGTATCCGAGTCTCCGGACGAAGCTCCCGAATCCTTCGCGCAAGCTCGATTCCATCCATGTTGGGCATCGTCACATCCGATACTACCAGCAGCCAATCCTGAGGTCGTCTCTCAAACATCCGAAAGCCCTGCATTCCATCCGCCGCCGTCTGAACGTCGTAGCGGTGCTTTTGCAAACAGGACTTCAACACCTCAAGCACAAGCGGGTCGTCATCCACGAGCAACACCTTGCTACCCGTCGGCCTCCCAATCTGCACCCTAGAGACCTCTGCCTCCATCACTGGCGGTGGAGCTGAAATGACGCCGGCACAGTTAGGAATCCAAATTCGGACTGAAGTTCCCTCCTCCTCACGACTCTCCAGGATCACTTGCCCCCCATGCCAACGGACGACGCTGTGAACCAAAGTCAAACCCATGCCTATCGATTGATTCTTCGGACGTGTCGTAAAGAAGGGCTCAAATGCCCTTCGAGCCACATCCCGGCCCATCCCCAACCCGGTGTCACTAAACTCTAGAAGCCAGCCTTCACTCGACGGCAATCCAAGCTCCACAACTCGTTCCAGGGTCAAAGAGACTCGAGCCAACCGGACGGACAGCCGCCCCCCCATGGCCAATGCAAGCCGCGCGTTCCGCAATAGGTGCTGAACGAGAGCTTGCCACTGGTTGGGGTCCAGCTCGGTCTCACAAGTCTCTAGATGGCGCTCAACCAAAATGCCCGCTCCCGGCCCAAGCCCGAGCCGCCATGCCTCCAATTCTCGGTCTACAAGGCTCCCGAGGTCGACCACGCACGGCTGAAACCGCCGCTGTGGTTGCGTAGCGATCAGCATCGAGGCGATCTCATCCTCCGCTCGGTGGGCCGACTGCTCTAAAGTCGTCGCATACTTGGAGGCCATCACGCCCTCCCCCACCTCTTCCTTGATCAACGCCACATAGCCCAGGATCGGCGCGAGAAAGTTATTGAAGTCATGCGCCAGTTTGCCCACCAAAAGCTTCAGAGAATCCAACCGCTCATCGCGCTCCCGCAGCACAGGGCACCCAGCCACAACATGCCGACGTCGAAAGCTCTCTGCGGAGTTACTTTTCATCCGGCCAACCCTCGTCCCTCACCGAACTCTGCTCGGTTAATCATCCGCGCAAGGGGCGCAGCACTCGATGAACCTCCATCAGAAGCTGGTTGAGTGGAAGGGTCTTGCTGACGTAGCCAGAGGCTCCCCTGTCCCGAGCCTCCTGCAACAGTTCCTCATCGAAACCGATACCTGTCATGATGATAACGGGTAACTGGGGATGAGCTGATCGAATCGAAGTGAGAGTCTCCATCCCATCCCCATCCGGAAGCAGCACGTCCATAATCACCAAATGAAGTGATTCCTCGTTCGCAGTCCTCAAGGCGTCCTTCACCGTTGCAGCCGTGCTAACGAGATATCCCTTGTTCGAGAAGAAGTCCGACAACAACTCCCGAATCGGAGCCTCATCGTCAACAACCAGGATATGATGCTTCATAGCGCTTCGGACTCTGGCTCAAGCCTACCCCAAAAGCAAGAAGGAGAACCGAAGAGGAACATCCTCGAAGTCCTAAGCAAGATCGAATCACCGCTCTCGACATGCCGCAAAGCGTTGTATAATGTCATTTCGCAGTCCTACAGGGCCTATAGCTCAGCGGTTAGAGCAGGCGACTCATAATCGCTTGGTCCTCGGTTCAAATCCGAGTGGGCCCACCATTCAACCAACCCTTCGCCATTCACTCTTTCGAAGTTCCATTGTCGCCAGTCCAGTTGATCTCATTGTGCGGTAGGTTGTCGTTGTTCCATCGAACCCGCCATTTCTCATTCTTCGGATCCACAACGTCGCGCCGACGTGCGGCCTCCGAATGGCCATCAGCAAACATCAACACCGTGTTTCCATTGTGCCTCTTCGCCGGCCATTGATCCGGTTCCTTAGGATCAATATTTCCATCCCAGGATCCGTCCGTCCGCGAATCCGCAATCACGATCATGTCCGAAGGAGCTTTCACGCGACTCTCAGGCATCTCGGGCTGGCTGGGGGCATTGATGTCTCCTCCTAACCCGAGTTGCTGACCCAAGTCCTGAGTCACAGGCCCAATGCCCCAATCGTTGTAACCATAACTGAACTTGGTTCCGCTGCCCGAGGCGGCGATAAAATCTATCCTGCCACGCAGGGTCTTGTTCACATTCGTGTCCCACATCGAATCGGCCTTGTTCGCTGGACACCAAAACGACGCGCGATTCGTTCCCATCTGGGAAAACATGCGCAGCGGCCAAACATAGTAAAACTCCGGAACCTTGATGCACCCAGGATACTTCGAATACTCGTGAACATACATGGCGGTCGCAATCCCGATCTGCCGCTGGTTGTTCAAACACTTGATCTGCTGCGCCTTCATCTTAGCCTTCGAAAGAGCCGGCAATAGCATCCCAGCAAGGATTGCAATGATTGCGATCACGACCAAAAGTTCAATCAGGGTAAAACCAGCCGAACCCCTATACGAGGTCTTGGAAATCAGATCTGAATCGTTGGTCATAAAAGGCAATGGATGGATGGGGATGACATCGTGCTCTAACTTTGGATCTCAAAATTCTATTCGCCCGACCCCCACCCGTCAAGCTGTGAACCAACCCTCCGTGCACCCGCGAGCAAGATGCGCATCGTTACCGGTCAACGTATTAAAATGCATCCTGTGGCCACATTTCCACCACCGAGTTCCCTCAGCCAATCGGACTGTTCATTTTGCCGAGTTGAACTATCATCGGCCCATGATCGACAACACGGCGTCACAATCCCTGCTAGATCGGGTTTGGCGGGGTGACCGAATCTCGAAGTCGGATGCTCTCAGCCTCTATTCTCTCCCGCTCGAAGAACTCGGGACTTTGGCGGATCGCCGCCGCCAAATCGCAAAGAAGTCCGCCTATGACGGTCGCGGGAATGACATCGTCACGTTCATTGTTGATCGGAACATCAATTACACCAACGTCTGCAACGTTTATTGCAAATTCTGCGCCTTCTACCGAACCGAAACCCAGCCCGATGCTTACGTGCTCACATTCGAGGAGCTCGACAGAAAAATCCAAGAAACCGAGGCCGCAGGAGGCACTCAAATCCTCATGCAGGGGGGACACCATCCCAAACTCAGCCTGAGCTGGTATCTCGACCTCCTTGGGCATATCAAAACTAAGTTCCCAAAAATCAATATCCACGCTTTCAGCCCAAGCGAAATTGTCCACTTCCAGGAGGTCTTTAACCTGCCCGTCTCCGACATCCTCGTCGCTTTTAAAAATGCCGGCCTCGGATCCATACCCGGCGGCGGCGGCGAAATCCTGGTCGACCACGTCCGCAAACGGATCTCCCCACTCAAAGCCATGTCCGACGATTGGCTCAACGTTATGGACACAGCGCACCGACTCGGACTCAGCACCAGTGCTACGATGATGTTCGGCCACGTCGAATCCCTCGAGGATCGACTCGAACATCTCGAGCGTATCCGCTGTCAACAGGACCAAACGAAGGGCTTCACCGCCTTCATCGCCTGGACTTTCCAATCCGAGAATACCCGGCTTAAGGCGGAACCCGTAGGAGCATCCGAATACCTTCGAATGCAAGCAATCTGTCGTATCTTTCTCGACAACATCTCTAACATCCAAAGCTCCTGGGTCACCCAAGGGCTCGAGGTCGGACAGGTCGCCCTTCGATTCGGGGCTAACGACCTCGGGAGTATTATGCTGGAGGAAAATGTCGTAAGCCAAGCCGGTGCCACCTTCAGGATGACCGTGCCGGATATGAAACGGCTGATCGCCGACCTGGGTTACGAACCGAAACAACGTGACAATTGGTACCGCTTGGTGGCCTGAACCTCACACGCCCGCACCACACGACACCACGCCGTCTTGCGGCTTGTGCTCAACCGCCCCCCTCAGTAGGCTAACTCCTCGTAACGCTCATCGTATGGCCGAAGCCGCCCAGTCAATCGCGACCAGTCCATCCCCATCCGTCCCGGTTAAACCACGGGTGGTTGCTGTGGACGACCAATCCGATTCGCTGCGACTCCTCCAACTGCGCGTCCAAGCAGGGGGTATGGATTGCACTACCTTCTCCGATGGGCCCTCGGCCCTTAATTACATCTCTTCCCACCCCGTCGACATCATCATCCTTGATGTCATGATGCCGGGGATGGATGGCTTTGAGGTCTGTCGTCGACTCAAAGCCAATGAACGAACAAAGGACGTCCCTGTTCTGTTCCTCACGGCCAAAATGGATCCCACGGACAAAGTTCGGGGCCTTGAAGTTGGCGGTCACGACTATCTGAGCAAACCGGTCGAACAACAAGAACTCGTTGCACGTGCGAGGGCTGCGCTCAGGGTCAAACGACTACAAGATCAACTTAAAGGCGAACTGCAACTGCAGGAACAGATCCATCAGCTCCACCAAGGCCTCATCACATCCCACTGGCTGAACACTTTCGGTCAGCTCGCCGCAAGTCTCGCTCACGAGATCAACAACCCTCTAGCGGCTGCTCTCGGCGGGATCCAACTTCTAGAACTTGAGGAGGGCCTGCCCCAGACGGCTCAGCATCGCATACAACTCATCGACCAAAGCCTCCAAAGAGCTGGCCAGAAACTCCGCAGCCTCCTGCTCATCGCTCACAGCCCTCAAACACCCCAGGATGTCCTCCTGGATAGTCTCATCAGCGACCTCATCACGGTCGTCAACTTCCGTCTCGTGATCAGCAAAGTAGCCGTCAATGCGAACCTCGATACAGGATGTCGCTGGAACGGACTGCACAGCGAATTAGCGAGAGCGATCCTCTACGTCATCAACAATGCCATCGAGGCCGTGATGAATACCCCGTCCCCCACCATCTGGGTGTCTCTTCGAAAACTGCCGGATTCCTACAAAATCTCCATCGCAGATAGCGGCCCAGGCGTGGATGAGTCCATCCGGGGATTCATCTTCGACGGTTTCTTCACCACCAAGGGCTCTAGCCACAGCGGCGTTGGGCTTCACCTCGCCAAAAGAATCCTTAACGCCGCCTCAGGCTCGATTGAGTTGGTGACCACCCCAGATCGGGGTAACACCGAAATCGTGATCCTCCTTCCCCATAGCCGCTCCTAGAACTAGCCAAGCAAGAGGCCCTAGAACCGTCTAGGCACAGAAAAAAAACGGGCGATCCGAAGATCGCCCGTGCTATCACCAGACTCTCGTCTCCACGACTCTCAGTCGTCAGTTCTCCGGCAAGATTCCTCGTCGTCGTCATCCGAATCCCAACCGTTCGAGCAGCCCGATCCATCGCCACCAAGGTCCGGGCTCGTCACTGTGATCATCACTGACGTCGCCGACGATCCGCCGTGCCCATCGCTGACGGTGTAACTGAATGTGGCTCGACCGACGAACTGCGAAGCGGGGGTATAACGAATCTTGCCGCTGACGATCTGAGCGCTCCCGGAGCTAGGCGTAGTCACAGAGATCAAGGTCAATGGGTCTCCGTTAGGATCGGAATCGTTGCGCAGCACATCCACCAGAATCGATGTGTTTTTGGCGGTGCGAGCATTGTCGCACTTCGCGATCGGGGCAAGGTTGCCTGAGGTAGGTCCACAATCGTCATACCCCAAAAACTTCACCTTGATGCGGTTGACGTTCCCGGATTGATAGCTCAGCAGACGAACCCGAGCAAACTTGAGGACCTTGTAGCGAACGTTCCCTCCACTCCGATCCACCTGGTTCCAGATCGGCACTGTGATATCCCTGTTTTTCAGACCGTCAAGTTTGGTTCGCACAGCGGCCGTACTCTTGATGCCAGCCAAGCCGTAAACCCAGTCTCCTTTCGAGATTCGATGATCGTCGTCGTTGTTGGGGTTGATGTAACGGCCGCTGTCCCCTCGCTCAGACAGGCTGGCGCACAGCTTCGATTCGGTCGGAATCCCCTCCCAACCAGCCCATCCAAATCGCCCATCTGAAGACCCGGCTTCAATCTCCTTCTCGGAGCCCACCTTAATCTTATCGAAGCAGTCACCGTGAATCACGATCGGATGAATCTCACAGTCTGGGTTCGTCGGAGGCTCAACCACGTTCAACGTCACCGTTCCCGTGCTCGTTCCGCCTTTTCCATCCGACACCTGGAAAGTGAAAGAATCACTACCCACGTAACCGGTCTGCGGCACGTAGACGAAGCTGCCGGCAGAGGTCAGATCCACAGCACCGTAAGCGGTAAGCCTATGCCCGGTCGGCCCGAAGCTCATCCGATCTCCGTCGATATCCGAACCCGAGACCTTTCCTCGGACCGCCACATCACGGAACGTGGTTCTCGCTTGATCGTTCGCAACCGGTGCATCGTTGGCCGCACAAACCGTGAGGTTGACTCGTGCGGTGGCGGTAAGAGAACCGTCCGATATGGTGTACTGGAACGAATCGGTCCCACTGTAGTTTGCGGCCGGAGTGTAAGTCACCGTCCCCGTCGGATTCACTACCACCGTGCCGTGTGATGGGTTCGTAGCGGAAACCACCGTGAGGACGTCCGCGTCAGGATCAATGTCGTTCTGTAAAACCGCAATCGTCTTGGGCTGATCCTCGTTCGTGGTCGCCGTGTCACGGTTCGCAATCGGAGCTCGGTTAACAGGCGGCGGCGGCGTGCCACCACCACATTGGGTCAACCCCAAGAAGGTCGCTGTAATCTTCTTCTGGTTGAGGTTGTAAGAAACGATCCGGACCCGCGCGAACGCCCCAACTCGATACGCCGTATTGGCTCCAGAACCTTGGACGCGATCCCATACCGGGACCGTGATATCCATTGTCTTCAAAACATCCAGCCGTGCACGAATCGAAGAACTATTCTGAACACCGGTTGATCCTTGAACATAATCGCCCACCGAAACAGCGTGGTCGTTCGGGTTGTTCGGGTTCACATAAGTCGAACTATTGCCGGGAACCGTCAGACTCGTCACAAGTGTGGGTTCGTTCAACGGCCCTACCCACGATAACCAACCAAAGTTTCCTGGGTTCGCCCCGGAGTAGATATCCAAGGTCCCACCCACCGAGGTCTGGTTCACGTTGCTGATGTGTAGCGCGATCGGATACAGGTCACAACCCGCCCCAGGCAGGACTGTCACCACGACCGTTCCGATCGCCGTAACTCCTCCTTGTCCATCATCCACAGTAAAACTGATACTATCAGGCCCAGAGTAGCCCGACACCGGGGTGTAAGTATAGGCCCCGTTCTCTGAGATCACCGCTAAACCGTGTGCCGTGTTCACCGTAGCGGGCCCAAACGTAAGCACCCCACCATCTAGATCCGACCCTGTTAAGGTGCCTGAATAGGGTGTGTTCTGGGCGGTTGAAATGGCCGCATTATTGGCTTGTGGCGGGCTATTAACGGTGATTTGGACCGTAGAGGTTGATGCGGAGGCTCCATCGGTGATGGTGTAGCTGAACGTATCGACACCGTAAAAACTCGCAGAAGGACTATAGGTCACCGTACCCCCAACATTAATCGTTACCGTGCCGTTGAGTGGTGTTGTCGTTGACTCGACAGTCAAAGGCGAGGGTTGCCCATCAGGATCGGTGTCGTTAAGCAACACCGCGACCGTCACAGGTTCCCCTTGTTGCGTGGAAGCGAGATCAGGAACCGCGACCGGAGGAGCGAAGACCGTAATCGTGATCTGGGCAGTCGCACGGCCTCCACGCCCGTCCGTCACCTCGACGCTAAAAGCATCCGTCCCCACATAACCCGGCGCAGGCGTGTAGGTGTATTCCGAGCCCGTGATCGTAACCGTTCCATGCAAAGGACCCGTCCCAGAAACCAAGGCGTAAGTGAGGGGGTCAAGATCCACATCGTTACCTCCCAGCGGGCGGGTGATAGCTTGGTCCACGCCCGTAACTTCCACCGCATTAGGAATGGTAGGAGCGTCATTACTCGGAAGAACGTTGACTTCCACCGTCGCCACATCCGTCGAACCGTCCGAAGAAAGCACTGTATATTGGAAGTAATCTAAACCGCTGAAGTTGACGGCCGGAGTATACTGAACCTGATTGCCTACGACGATGACGCTGCCAGAACCTAACGCCTCAGCGCTAAGGAGGCTGAGAGTGTCGCCCGGATCGACGTCTGAATCGTTGGCTAGCACCGCAATGGAGATAGCCCCTGAGTCCTCCGAAACCGTTACGGAATCATCGAGCGCGTCCACCAAATCGTTGACGGAGATCACATTGATCGTAACCGTTGCTAGTGCAACCCCACCGTTCCCATTGCTGACCGTGTAAGTGAAAACATCCACCCCAAAAAAGCCGGGAGCCGGTGTATAGTAGAGAGCATCCCCCAAACCAATGTCCTGGCGCCCGATACTACCGTGGCCCGGTTGAGTAAAACTAACCAATGCAAGGGTTCCTGAGGAGGCGGAATCATTGCTCAGCAGGGACTGAATCAGCATCTCAAGCTGCCCTTCGGGAGCACCATCCTCCAACACACTAAAATGATCATCCGTGGCGACCACCGACGTCCCATCCCCACCACCACGAACGACGATGCGAACCGTGGCAGACGCCGATCCTCCATTTCCATCCCCCACAGTGTAGGTGAGCAGGTCCGTTCCTACGAACGTCGGTCCTGGTAGGTAGACCACAGTACCGTTCGGGTTCAGCTGAACCTGGGCAGTAGATCCGAGGTAGTTGAGCGAAGTAACACTCAGCGCCCCTCCATCCAGATCACTGTCATTCGCAAGGATCGGGATTAGAACTTCTTCGCCGGCAGACGAACCGCTGTCATCAACTGCAAGCGGGGCATCATTCACCGGGGTTACGTTGATCTGCACGGTCGCCGTTGCTGAGCCTCCAAATCCATCCGTGATCTCGTAAGTGAAGGAGTCCGAACCCGAGTAATCAGCATTGGGGGTGTACCTCCAACCTGTCGAATTGAGCGAGATCGTTCCGTGAGAAGGAGACGAATACGGTGTGGAGGAAACCGTCAGAGGATCTCCATCGGCATCCGAGTCATTCGTAAGAAGTGTCGCGAAGGAGATTTGAACAGCCGTGTCTTCGTTGGTGATGAAAGTGTCCCCAGACGCTACCGGAGGCGTGTTCTGTCCAATGACATTGATGGTCACGAGGGCCGTTGAACTTAGTGGACTTCCATCGCTGGGCGTGTCGACAATCGAATAACTGAAGGTGTCAACACCCGTGAACATCGACACGGGTGTGTAAGAAATCGAACCGTCCCCGTTGACAACCAAACTTCCACCCTGCGCGCTCACCGCAGGAACAGATCCCGGAACGATCGCAAACGGATCCGCATCAACATCCGAATCATTCGCCAAGATCGAGATCGTAGTGGCTTGATTGATCCGTGTGGTTTTGTAATCCGGTCGAGCGACGGGGGCACGGTTCCCGGGGGCACGCGTAATCCGAAGGTTTTTAAACCCGCTCGTGCTGTTCAAAGCCTCGTCGGTTAGCCCGATGGTCAACGGATGCACCCCCACTGGCAGGGTCGTTCCCACCTCGGGGGCCTGAGCCAACAAAAGCGTGGCTAGGGTTTGAGAGTTATTGTCCCACCCAATAATCCCGGGAGGCGCAACCGGAGTGTTAGGGTTCTGAACAAAATAATAAGTATGCAGATCGGGGACTCGTCCCATCCCATCTGACTCCTCAGCTTGAACCACCAATTCCGCTCCAGGAACCAACTCAGGAGGCGCAGGCTCAACCGTCGTGATCCCGACGTCACAAACGATCGGAGAATGGCCCGGTTTGTTGTCACTCACCAGAACCGTGATCTTATTGGCCGATTGCGGGGCAAGCCCGGCGAAGGTAAGGGTCAAGGATTGGCTGGAAACAGCCCCGACCGTATCTGTCCGAAGCAACTGCTGCGGAGCCCCTGGACGAGGCGAGAAAAACCACTGGACGGTCATCGGGTCCTGCTCGGGATCAGATACGGTGACCGACAAAGTCACCGCAGGCAACGGAGCGGTCAGGCTCGCTTCGATGGTCAACGGGGCCGGACAGCTCGAAACAGGGGTGCGATTGCCAGGTTCCGGAGCCGATTCATCACAATCCCCAGCAAGGCCCGAGGAGGGCAAGTCCACGATAGCCAAAACCAAATTCCAGAAGTCGGACTGCGCACTGCTTTGCATCAGAACCGAAGCTGGGCCAGCGGAGGGAAGCCACGCCTCAAAGTTGTTGTAGGTCATTATATCCCAAAGCCGACCACCCGTCTCATGCCCACTCCGGATCACGTAGTTGAAATCGAACGCGGAACCCGGATTCGCCGCCGGCACCGTGTTGCCGCTGAAGTTATTGCCGAAAGGCAGGAACAAGCTCCCATTCAGTGTGACATCGCCGTCATCCTTGGTTTGCTGAGTGTCTCCTAGGTGCAGGATCAACTTCGCAGCTCCCGTACGGCCCGCGTAGCTAAATCCAGAGAGATTAGCGTTCCAACCGTCGCTATCGAACGTGCTCGGCCCGTTGCTGTCGTTACCCTCGAAAAGATATAGGTTCCGGTTGTTATTTGAATTTCCGTCCTGATAAAACACAACCAAAGAAGCCCCTTCGCAGGTCTTGGGAAAGCCGCTGAGGGTGACGCTGTCGTTCGGTGAGGTCACATAGGCGCTCACGTCTGCCCGGTAGGCGTAAGATCCCAAAGCCCCAGGCCAGTTGTCGTGATTCCCCTCTCCTAAAAGCGTGATGTTCGCCTCCGGAACAACGGTCCCATTCACGGTCATCTGCTTCGTAAAGGCAATCCGCTCTGCGGGGGTCAGATCTAACCCCGTCCCAAACATGCTCGGAAGCCCTGTCGATGAGTCTTTCTTCTGTGGGGCGACCGCAAACCAATACAAGTAAGCTTTTACTGGAGCGGTCGACGTCAACCCGCTGCCCAGACTGATCGTCGCGGTGCTGGGACCAGTCACCCAGTCATCGGGCCATCTCATGCCCCCCACACCACCCATAACGTAATCCGTGCACAACCGAGTCGACGCCGGAATATCCGTGGGAACCACCAAGGACGCTCGCAGGGCGGGTATCACTGCAAGCCATCCAGCGCAACAGGCCAGACCAAACATCTGAGTCAGCTTCATATACATCTCTAAATCACAACCGGACTCTCAGGCAGGGCGGGAGGAGTCGCACCAAGGACGCATTCTCACCACAGAGAGCAAGCCACTAAAGCAGAAAGCATGCGAAAGTCAACGGACCTAGACTAGAATCCAACGCGTGTTTTCTCACCGAACCAAATAGCTGGTGTTCAGGCCATGGAAAACCCGTTTCGGCGCCTCGTTACGCCCAAGCTGTCATTCCAACGTCTCAGTCATTACTTACTTGAAACAAAGATGTTACAATAACGACTCGCCCCAGGATCCTGCACCCATCCGATGAACCACCGGAGCGCCGATCAGGGACCCAACGCGAGGCCTCAACACAAGACGCCAACATCGCGGTTCGGGTTCAACTGCATTCCTTTTTCTCAGCTTCGAGAAAGAGGCCTTGAGAGCCTTATGGCCTTATCATAAGTGCGAGTTTATAGAGACCACGATCACATTAATAATAGATCCACACCAGAGACTAAAGCATCTATCAGATCAACCCAATCCTCGAACACGCAGTCTCAGCAAAGCCCCACCAAAGTCATTGCCGGAAGCCTTGCCAACGGCGTAGAATCGTTAGGTTTAAACCCCCATGAACAACCGCATCAGAACTCAGTCGGAGCCGTGTCGGGCGGCCACCCTATTCTCGCTTCGACCTGGATCAACCCCACGCCCGAGCGACGACAACCCTACGAGGGTGAACTCTGCCCAAGCCTGCCTCCCCCCCTCTTCGAAGCCATGGCCCACGCTCTATCGGTGGATTCTGGCTGCTTACGGGCTGGCGCTCACTCATTGCCTCACCTGGGGAGCCCCCTTCCCGGCCACCTTACCGGGGACGAACCCGCTCAGCTTGGGAGGGGATATCGCATCCAACTTGGTGGCAGGGGTAGATCAATTTCTCTTACGCCGGATCGTTCAAGCCCAATCGGATCGAGAGCGGTTTTGGAAACGAGATTTGAGTTCATCCGAAGCTTACTCAGCTTCACTCACCCCCAACCGCAAGGAGCTCGAACGGATCCTTGGTGTTCGAGATGCCCGAGTTAGCTTCGATGGGTTCGAGCTGGTTCGCACCCTCAAACAGGACTCCAAGCTAGCGCAGACCGACTCCATTGAGGTGCACGAGATCCGATGGCCGGTTCTCGATGGCGTTTCTGGTGAAGGCCTCCTTCTCACCCCGAAGCAATCTCCCCCAAAAGCATTCGTGGTCGCCGTCCCTGATGCAGACATGCCCCCCGAAGCCTTCGTGGGTCTTTCCTCAGGTCCTAAGTTGGAAAGCCAGTTCGCGCGTAGACTTGCCGAGGCCGGATGCTTGGTGATTGTGCCATCCCTGATCAACCGAACGATGGGCGAGGCCAAGGTTACGCACTCGGAGCGCGGTAAGGGACTCTCGAACCGTGAGTTCCTGTATCGCCCATCCTTCGAACTTGGACGGCATCTAATCGGGTTCGAGATTCAGAAAGTGCTCGCGGCGGTGGATCAGTTCACACGCGAGGCTGGAGCGAACGCGCCAATCGGGGTTGCTGGGTGGGGGGAAGGCGGTGCCATCGCGCTTTATGCCAGCGCGCTCGATACCCGAATCAAAGTCGCCGCAGTCAGCGGGTTCTTCGACAACCGCAACAACCTCTGGCAACAGCCGATTGATCGTAATGTGTTTGGACTCTTGGAACGGTTCGGAGACGCGGAACTCGCGGCCATGGTCCCACCCCGATCGTTGATCATCGAAACCGCCCGCAGCCCGGTACTCTCACTCGATGGACGAGGTGGAGGCGCTCCTGCGGACTTAAAGTCGATTGACCCCGCAAGCGCTCGCACCGAATTCGAACGAGCCAAGGCATTGGTCGCGGGCCTCAAAATCCCTGCCTCGTTGGAGCTTTTCATGAGCGGGGACGGGGTCGGCGAACCGTTCTCCACCCCTGTCCAACATTCCTTCCTGAACCGGCTGGGCATCCCCATGGTCACAAACGCTGACCGTTCGGCGGCCCTCGTCGCGACTCGCTCTCTGCCCGATCCGTCCCTCCGGAACAAACGCCAGATGCGCGAGATAGACCAGTTCACACAACGTCTACTCACCGATAGCCCCTTCGTTCGACAGGAGTTCATGAAGCGCTTGGACACAAGTTCCCCTGAGAAATTCGCGGAGACCAGTCGATGGTACCGTGACTATTTCGCCAATGAAGTAATCGGTCGATTTGAACTGCCAGTGCGCCCCGCCAACCCGAGGACACGGAAGGTCTATGAGGAAGAAAGCTGGATCGGATACGAGGTGGTCTTGGACGTTTACGAGGATGTCATCGCATACGGGCTTCTACTCCTCCCAAGAGACATCAAACCGGATGAGCGTCGTCCTGTAGTCGTCTGTCAACACGGCCTGGAAGGTCGCCCTCAGGACACGATCGGGAAAGCCGGATTTCAGGCCTACAGCGCCTTCTCCGCAAAACTCGCGGCTCGCGGCTTTATCGTGTTTGCACCACAGAACCTCTACCTGTTCACCGATCGCTTCCGGAGCCTGCAGCGAAAGGCCAACCCGCTCAAGAAGACATTGTTCTCGATCATCACCCCACAACACCAGCAGATCGTCGATTGGCTCCAGGCCCAGCCCTTCGTAGACCCGGCGCGAATCGCGTTCTACGGATTAAGTTATGGCGGAAAGACCGCGATGCGAGTGCCGGCGCTAGTCACAGACTATTGCCTCTCCATTTGCTCAGCCGACTTCAACGAATGGGTTTGGAAAAATGCCTCTACCCGTAGCCCTTACAGCTACGTTTGGAGCGGCGAATACGAGATTTTCGAGTTCGACCTTGGGAGCACCTTCAACTATGCCGAAATGGCAACGCTGATTGCTCCACGCCCATTCATGGTCGAGCGAGGACATTTTGATGGAGTTGCCCCCGACGAAACGGTGGCCCATGAGTTTGCCAAGGTTCGAAATCTCTACTCGGCACGGTTAAAGCTGAAGGAGCAAGCCATCATCGAGTGGTTCGTTGGCCCGCACACCATCAACGGGCAGGGAACTTTTGATTTCTTGCACAAGCATTTGAACTGGCCTGCACCCGCGCAACCTCGCTAGGGTGAATGGGACGAAGAAATCGCTCGTCCATGGGTAGTTGGTAACGCTCATATGCACGGAGTCAAAACACGCTTTAAATCGACGATCCTCCTTTCGATTCTGCTGATTTTATCGGCATGCCGAAAGGATCGGGAGGAGGGGCGACCAACGGCTTCAAGACCTGCGGCGGCAACTTCCTCAACAGCCGCCACCGATAAGGGAAACCGAACCAACACCACGAGCAAAGCACAGCGACCTTCGGCAAAAGCCGCCAAAGGAAACCCCGGTGGAGCAGTCGACACCCCGAAAATAATCTATAACTCCTCCTACGATGCTCAGTTCCAAGCCATCTTCGAGGCCGCGAAAGCAGGACGTTGGGAGGAGGCCGAGGAAAGGGCCACGCAGCTTTCTGAAAATGATCCCCAAGATGCCTCGATCCGCCGAGTGCACACATGGGTCATGAAGCAAAGGCAGCTGCGTCGAGATCAAGCGGTGGAGGATAAAATCCGAGAGATCGAGGCGAAGAACTCCGTTTTCAACCCGAGCCTTGGAAGCCTGCTCAGAGAGAAAAAGGATCGGGGGCTGCCTCCACGCAAGGATGTTCGAGACGCAATCCAACAACTCGAGGCCACCCCCTACATACCCCCGAGCTTCGGCAAGATTATCCAGCAGACCGGCCCCATGTTCGACTTTGAGACGAAGGACGGCAGAATGTCCAAGCTCCTTTCAAAAGTCGTCTCAGTCCACCTCGACAACGCAACTCTCGAATCGATCATTTTCAAGATCGGTCAGGCCGAAGGAATCAATTTCGTCGCGGACAAGTCTCTGCCCGCATTCAAACAAACCCTGAGTGTCAATTTAGATAAGGTCAAACTCGCCGAGTTTCTGACCTATGTGTCACGGAACCTGGAGGTCCAATTTCAGGTGGGCGAGGACATGATCTGGATCGTGGATGGCAAGGATCCCAAAAAGGCCTTGGAAGAAACCCGATTCTATAAGCTCAGAAAGGGATTCGTCATGCCCGCACAGCATGGAGCTTCCGAGGTGACGCGCGTAGCCACCACCGCAGGCCCGAGCACCACAACGACCGAAACCCAAAAGATTCAGAAATTTGTCAACGATAACGCCCCTTCAGCCCCCGCAATCCAAGCCGCGATCAAGGATTTCTTTACCGGTTCGAAACACATGCTCGACTTCGAGCGCAACCTGATTGTCGCAAAAGGGACCCGTGAGCAACTGGAAGTCCTTGAGAAGATAATCACGGAGTTCGACAAACCGATCCAACAAGTACTCATCGAAGCCCGGTTCATAACGATCGCCGAGGCGGCCTTCCAGCAACTCGGAGCAACTTGGGAGACAGGGAAGAATTTCCTCACCACCGGCTCACGCACCCCCACGGACTACACTGGGCTGGGAACCGACGTCGGCGTGGGACTCCAGGAAGGTTTTACAAACATCCTCTCCAGAAAAAACCTCTCCGCAACGCTGACCGCTCTCCAACAGGGAGGCGAAAGCCAGACCCTCAGCGCCCCTCGTCTCACCTTGATTAACAATCTCCCCGCCACCATCCGCGATGGGAAGGTTCAGTACTATTACGAGGAATATACCGTCAAACAGCAGATCCTCGAAAGGCGCTCGTCCTCCACTCTTGTTCCCTCAGGCAAACCCGCAAAACTCACCTCTGGGGTCTCGCTCGACGTTCTGGCCAGCATCGGAGGTGATGGAAAAACCATTCTGCTTGCGCTCAATCCTGAGGTGAACCAAGAGGTTAAGTTAGTGACCTTCGCAACCGTTACCGACCGCGACGATACCGGCGCGGTTGTCAGCTCGTTCGACATCAAACTCCCCGAATCCAGAACCCAATCCATAGCCACGCGCGTCGCGGTCAAATCGGGTCAAACCGTCGTCATGGGGGGCGTGCTCGAAAGAGAACAACGCACGTTCGTAGAGTCCGTACCCGTCCTAGGCCGCATCCCCATCATCGGGGCCGCGTTTCGGAAACGAACGGAGGTGGACAAACCCCGCTACCTCCTCATTTTCGTGACCGCGACTCTCATCTCCGAATCCGGAGAGTTCATTATCACTGACGACGATGAGCCGTAAACCGACCGCGACACCACGACGAGGAATCCCGATGATCCTCGATCCAACCAAGATCTAGGAGCAAACGTGGCCCCGGCTCTTCCCATTACCATCATCAAAAAGCTGCCCATGCCGCTGCCGTTAACCCGGCGGATCGTAGCACTTGATCCAGGTAATGGATGCCTACGCGCGATCTTGTTAGAGGAATTCTTAGGGACCATAAGGGTCATCAAGAGTGCCAGATTGCCTCGGACTCCAACGGAACAGGATCCTGCCGAGTCCCTACCGGCGAGGGTTCGACGTTTGTTAGATGACATGGGTGACTACCCTGTAGCCATCGTGCTGCGCCAAGACCAGGTTACCGCTCAGATCATCGATATCGCCGTAAGCTCCGCCGAAGAGGTTAATGCATTCATCGCCGAGGAGGCCCTAAAGCTGCGCGGCCTAAGCGAAAGTTTCGTCGTCTATGACCATTCAAGGGTCACACCGTTTGGTCGATTCCAAAACCCGTACTGGGTAACGCTCTGTCTGGAGACTGAGATCTTCCGCCAGCTGGACTCCCTCGGACTCAACAGCGATTTCATCTGCGAGGTCTCACCTGCGGCGGATTCACTTTTCAATGCCTACGCTAGCCTAGGCCGAAAAGATTCCATCGCACTGCTCGCGGACATCGGGACCACGGGAACCCTGGTGGTTCTTGTGCACGAAGGCGAAATGGTGGCTGCAGCGACGACTACCCAGGGGGGAAATACATTTACACAACGCCTAGCGAAGGCCACGGGAGTGGATTTTGTCCAAGCTGAACAAGAAAAAATCGACGCCCGAATCGGAGAGCGGAGCGCTGCGGGCGCCCCACTCGCCTCGGCTGCTGATGAATGGTGGAGCGAGATCGACCGACTCACCCAGGACTGGGCTCGAAGCATGGGGTTGCCCAAGGACAACACCGACTCGCCCAAGGTCCTGATCTGTGGTGGCGGTGGCAAACTGAATGGCCTGCTGGATCACCTGAACCACTCCGCTAAAGGCCTCTTTGAACCCTGGCCCGAAATGCCGGGTTTTGCGCCGGGCGAGGATGCCTCTTCCTATCAGCTTGCACTCGGGATCGGACACAAGGTTCTTGGGCGACCCGCGGTTTCTACCTCGCTGCTTCCGGAGGAGGTCCAAAGCATTTGGAGGGATCGCCTCGGGTTACTCCGCCTGCAGTCCGCCGGATTCTTCCTCGCGACGCTCGCCGCTCTCGCGTTGATTGTAGCCACGGGTCGACAGCTCGCCCTCGGCCAACAAACTCGAGCCCGCATGGTCGAGGCGCAGACCGCGAATCGAATCCTGGATGATTACGCACAGACCTACAAACTACTCAACCAACGTTATGAGCGGTTGCGACCGATTCTCTCGCTGCAAACCAATACGCAAGACACCCTGACGACCCTGAGCCGGCTATCCCAGCTCCGGACCAATCACACCTATTGGTTGATTCTTTACGCCGATCAAGCCTCCTACTTGGCTAAGCCCGCCGCCATAACAAACGGAGCTGTCCCTTATTCCCCCAATTCTACCCAGCCGTCGCGGGGTTTCATCGCAGAGCTTACCATTCCCAAAGAGGGTGAAGCCATGCGCCAGGAACTGAGCGATATCGTGGCTCAGCTCAAAAAGTCCGGCCTGTATCAAAACGTCGATGCGATTCCCTACGAAGCGAGACGAAAGTGGGTCGACAACCAGCTCGTAATCGCTGACAAAACTTTCGCACTGGGGCTCAACCTCCGCGAACTTCCACTGTCCCCCTTGCCGCCCTTCACAGATACGACAACACCATACACAACGAATCTCTTCACACCCCCTCGCACTCCCCAAGGATTGCCCTCGGGCTTTCGGCGCCCTACTCCATCCCGCGCCGCCGAATCACAATGAATCCCTCCAGGCTCAAACTCACTAAGGAATGGGCCCTCGCTGCCATGACGGCGGCACTCGCACTCTATTACGTGGTCGTGCTTCGGTGGCTGGAACACCGTTCAACGCTCCCCGAGGCCCAACTCTCGATGGAGTGGCAGAGACTCAGCCAACGCAGCGTCGAAACAAAATCCGACGGCTCCCCGAACCTAGCGAGTCTCACCAACCGACTGAATACGTTGAGATCGGCGCTCGAATCGATCGATCGAAGCCTGCTCAGAGCTCGCGAGATCACGCGACTCGAACCCGAAATCATGGCCGAACTCGACAGCACGTTTCAGCTCTTCGAGTTTGAAAATGCACGCCAATCCCGCGCTGAGTCCTTAAGTAAACTAGCTCGCGAAAAGGGTGTTATGCTCGCGACAAACGTGCTCGACGGACTCCCTCGTTACACCCCGGAGATTGAAGATCCCTCGATCCTCTGGCCAAGACTCTCCATCGCAACCTTCGTGTTCAAGACCGCCCTCCTCGCCCAGATCCAGAATCTCAACGCGTTCGAGGCGAACATCGGGCTCACCTCAATCCAGCAGCCCACATCCTCACCGGCGCCCGAGGAGCTTCCGGTTCGGTTAAGCGTCCGTGGGCCGATGAACTCGATGATCACGCTGCTGAGCTCCCTGCCATTGACCGAGGCAGAACTCAGATCGATAGGATCTTCCAACTCGCCCCCAGGGAAACCCGCAATTTTTATCAAGCACCTCCTCATCAAACGGCAGACAGGTGAGAAGCCCGAGGAGGTTGAGATGGATCTCACGCTCGTCGGAGTGCTGTTTCCAAAAACATGAAACCGATCGCCTCCTTGCCATGGTCGATCACGGCCCTCGCCTCGGCAACACTCGCTGTTCTGCTGATACTCACCCTCCTGACGTTTCGAAGGGCAACCACCCCACCGGCAAGGCTCAGCCTGAAAGACTCAACGGCCATACAGTTGCTCGCCATCCGTCGAGCCGGCTATTACTGCGATCCCAAGTCTCTCACCACCCGAATGCTGTCAGTCTCGACGCAAACGAACGCCTTCTACACTACTCAGTTCCTACCTCCAACCCCTCCACCCAAACCCAAACCGCCCACCTCCAGACAAGTTGAAGTGCTTTTCCAAGGCGTGTTCGAATCGTCCAACGGTGCAGTCGAGGCGCTTGTCAAGCTGCCCGACGGGCCGGTTTACCTCAAGAATGGTGCCGTGCTTCTCTCCGATTGGACCATCGAATCCATTTCGTTGAAACAACTGATCCTCACCAACCGAGCACGCCAGACTAATATATTCTTCTTCAGCCAAAAAGGTACACTCGAAGTCCCAGTGCCGTAACCCATCGTCTACAGCCGGATACCATCGGCCCGCTCAACTCATGGATCTAAACCACAGAGACGTCGGAGATCTGCTCCTGGAGACCGGCTCGATTACCCCCTCTCAACTCGAACAGGCTAAGGTTCTACAGCGCCGCAAAAACCTCCCTCAACACCGCGCCATCCTCGAGTTAAACCTCTCGCCCGAGGACACAACCTATCGTGCCCTGGCCAAAATCCACGGCATGGAGTATGCCGACCTTGCATGCCTCGAAATCAGCCGATCAACCATTGATCTGGTGCCATCGAAATTGGTTTTCCACTACCGGATGGTTCCCATCTCAATCGAGGGTGAAACCCTGACTCTCGCGTTCGGGGAGCTTCCACGACAGCTCGAACAGGGAAACCTCCGACTGCTACTCGGAAAACAAATCCGGATCGTCCTGGCCACCCCAAGCTCCATCCAGAGCCTGCTCCGAAAGCATTTTGGCCTCGGCGCGGAAACCGTCCAGAAGTTACGCGATGACCGCACCCAACCTGAGTCAGGTGAGGAACTCGTCTTTGATGTCAAAGGAACCGATGAGGGGGCTGCGGTGGACGGCACCATCTCTGATTTCGTCGACCAACTCCTCCTCGAAGCGTTGAGACTCAAGGCCACCGATATCCATCTGGAACCCTACAACAATTCCATTCGTCTCCGTTACCGCATCGATGGGCTGATGCAGTCAGTCCCCGTCCCCTCCGGCCTGCGTCAGCTCTATGGGTCTATTGCCTCGCGCCTCAAGATCATGGCGGGGTTAAACATCGCCGAGAAGCGCTTACCCCAAGACGGACGGATCTCTATGAAACGGCAGGGCTCGGAATACGATCTCCGAGTCTCAACCATCCCAACCAAGTTCGGCGAGGCCCTGTGCCTCCGTGTATTAGGTCGACAGAGTTTGTTTCTCGATTTGGGCCAACTTGGAATGGACACCGCCCAAGAGAATCTATTTCTACAACTTACCCGACTGCCCCAAGGGTTGATCTTGCTTACAGGACCCACAGGAAGCGGTAAGACCACTACACTCTATGCGGCCATCGGGCACGCCAACGATGAGGGCCGGAAAATAATAACCATCGAGGATCCAGTTGAGTACCAGCTCGAAGGAACCACGCAGATTCAGGTTCGGGAAGACATCGGATTAACCTTCGCTACGGGACTCAGGTCCGTTCTCAGGCACGATCCAGATGTCGTGTTGATCGGGGAAATCCGTGATGCCGAAACGGCGGAGATCGCAGTGCGCGCTGCGCAGACCGGTCACTTGGTTTTTTCAACGCTCCACACGAACGACAGCGTGAGCACACTCACTCGGTTGCTGGAGATGAAGATCGACCCCTTCCTCGTGACGTCATCCATGGTTTGCTCCATCGCGCAGCGGTTGGCGCGTAGGATCTGCCGCCATTGCAACGAACCGGACCCAGATGTAGCACCCTCCATCCTAAGTGAGATGGCAATCAGCCTAGGGATCCCTATAAACGAACTCTCCCCACAACGCGGAAGAGGGTGTGCTGAATGCGGACACAAGGCCTATCGCGGCCGTGTGGCACTGTATGAGTTCTTCCTCATCAACGATGAACTCTGCGACCTTATCGGACCGAACCTGCGCACAGGAAAAATTCGCGAAGCCGCTCGAAAGGGCGGGTGGAAATCACTCAGGGAGGAGGCCTGGAAAAAAGTGCAGTCAGGACTGATTCCGGTGAGTGAGGTGGAACGGCTCACACGCCAGGTTACGGTGTCTTGACGTGACTCGCCGAAACATGCCCTCCACCATTTCACAAATTTTTTCGCATGCATTGACCCCGCTTGGGATCCTGTGGGGCTTCTTGCTCGGATTCAGCTTCCTCCTAGTCCGTCGCAGACGATGGCTCGAATCCGGCCTCTGCCTCACCGCTGCCGCAGGCCTCTGGGTTCTAGGCGCCACCCCGTTGTCAGCGGTCCTTCTGAATGAGATCGAGCGGAGTTATCGCACCAACAATCCCACGAACATCCCGCCTGCAGACGCCGTCATCATGCTTGGTGGCATCATGGCCCCATCCCCCAGCGATAGCCGAGGTTTCAATCTCGGCCCCTCGGCCGACCGGTTGTTCACCGCGATCGATATCGCTCGCTCGGGCAAAGTCAAAGCTCTCATCCTCGGTGGTGGGTCAATCGAGGAACCGGAACGAAGCTTCAGAGAGTCCCAACGCTGCAAAGCGCTCCTCACACGCTGGGGCGTGGTTCCCATCCCAATTTATGACCTTCCAGGGTGCCGCGATACCCGCGACGAGGCGATTCAAGTCGCCGCGCTTGCGAAAACAAATAACTGGCGCAAGTTCGTGCTCGTTTCCTCGGCAAACCACCTGCGCAGAGCCTCCGCTACTTTCCGATCACTCGGACTCGATGTCGCCCCGATTGGTTGCGACTTTGACGCCGAAAGCGTACTCCAAAGTCCTCGACGTTTCGTGCTCATTCCTCAAGTCGAACGACTCAACCTCTTCCAGGCCTGGATTCATGAAACCGTCGGCTGGTTTTATTATCGGCTGCGCGGATGGATTTAACCTAAAGCAGGACGCTGGAACCGCGTGAAGATGCATGCGGAGCCATCGTCCTTCTCAGGTGTAGGCAGCTTCAAAATTTCACAAGCGCACTGAACTCCCGATATCGATTCTCAATATTCTCCCTGGTGGTCTTCGTGGTGCGGCTCAAGCCGAACCCCTCACAGCAGAATGAGGCAACGACGCTGCCGTAGATCACCCCTTTCCGAAGGTTCTTCTCAACAGAGCCAGGTTTGCTTGCCAGATACCCCAGCAACCCACCCACAAATGAGTCACCTGCGCCCGTTGGATCCACCACATCCATCAACGGAAATGCAGGAGCAACAAACATTCCCTCCGGTCCCGATAGGATCGAACCATGTTCTCCCTTCTTGATGATCACATACCGCGGTCCCATCTTGTGGATCTTCCGGGCCGCCTTAAGCAGGTTGCTCTCGTCGGTCAACTGCTTCGCCTCACTGTCGTTCAAAACGAACCCATCCAGACGTTTCAAGAGCTTCAGTAGGTCGCCAAGCGCGATGTTCAGCCAGAGATCCATGGTATCCGCCACAACAAATTTAGGCCGCCGCATCTGCTCCAGCACGTGGATCTGAAGTGAAGGCGCGATGTTCGCCAGTAGAACAAACTCCGTATCACGGTGGCCGTCCGGAAGATGGGGGGTAAAGGTTTCGAACACACCCAGTTCCGTCGAGAGCGTCCGGCGGTTGTTCATGTTCACTTCATACTCGCCGGACCAATGAAACGTTCGACCGGGCTGGGTCTGTAGCCCTTCGAGATCAATGCTATGCTTCTTGAACAGTTGGATGTATTTCTTGGGAAAATCATCCCCTACAACACCGATCAACCGTGTCGGTGAGAAAAAGCTAGCCGCTACTGAGGCGTGACTCGCAGATCCGCCGAGGAGACGAGGGTTCTCCTTGGTAGGGGTTTTGATCGAATCCAGGGCCGTCGAACCAACAATCAAGACACTCATTTTTGTTCTGACATTATTCGGTGCTTAAAACGCTGACAAGTTCCGACCAAATCCTTGGAGTTGAGTATCGCGCTGACCACACACACGCGCTTAGCGCCAGCCGCAAGAACCTCCCCCAGCGTGTCTAGATTCACACCTCCAATCGCAAACCAAGGGATGGTGAGATGCTCAGAGGCCCACCGGACGTATTCCACCGTCACCGGCTTCGCCGTGGGCTTGGTGCCGGTCGCAAACACTGGACCTACCCCCAAATAGGAAGCCCCGGCAATCACCGCTCGTTCGGCCTGCTCAGGGGAGTGGGTGCTGAGCCCAACCCCAGGGGCGAAACCTACTCCCGGGACAAGCTCGACGACTCGTCGGTAGCCCGCCTCAAAGAAATCCTCCTGCCCTAGATGACAGTAGGCAGATTCCAGCGCGCGGGCTACTTCCACGTAATCATTCACCACCAAGGGAACACCAAATGCATCGGTCACTCGCTGGATGCGTCCGACCAAGTTATAAACCTGATCGACGGGGCGCCCCTTGGATCGAAACTGGATGATATCACTGCCCCCCTCACATAACGCGGTCGCTATGTCATCAACCTCACGCCCATGCAGGTAGGCGTCGTCGATGAACGTGTAGAGAAAACAGTCCTCAATCGAACGTAATACACTCCCACCACCGATCCCTGAGCGCTGATGCATCGCCCTTAGGCCTTCTCTTCGATCAACTCTCGACGTGCTCCACCAAGAAGCTGCTCGATAAAGTTCGTCGAATACACACCACGACGGAAATTGGGGTCCTGCAAAATGGCCAGCTCAAACGGAATCGTGGTCTTGATCCCTGTGATCATATACTCGCTCAGGGCCCGACTCATCTTGTCCAAGGCCTCCCGACGATCCTTCCCGTAGGTAATCAGTTTACCAATCAGTGAGTCGTAATGAGGCGGGATCGTATAACCAGCATATGCATGACTATCCAGCCGGACTCCACGGCCACCTGGAGAATAATACATTTCTATACGACCAGGACTTGGACGAAAGTCGTCGAAGGGATCCTCTGCGTTGATTCGGCATTCAATCGCATGGCCTTTAAAGACCACGTCAGACTGAGTCATTTTAAGGGGTTCCCCCATCGCGATTAAGATCTGCTGCCGCACCAAATCAACCCCTGTCACCTCTTCGGTAATCGGGTGCTCAACCTGAATGCGCTTGTTCACTTCCAAGAAGTAGAAGTTACCAGCATCGTCCACGATAAACTCGACCGTTCCCGCATTCGTGTAATTGGCGAGCTCAGCGATCCGGATGGCCGCCTTGCCCATCTTCTTCCGAAGATCTTTGAATTTATTCTCGATGAGCGGGGAGGGGGTTTCCTCGATGATCTTCTGGTTTCTCCGTTGGATCGAGCAATCACGCTCACCGAGATGGATGATGTTCCCCTTCCCATCTCCGAGGATTTGAAACTCGATATGATGCGGGTTTTCGATGAACTTCTCGATGTAAACACCCCCGTTACCAAACGCCTTCTCAGCCTCATTGCGGGCCGTATGGAAGCCCTTGATCAAGGAGCCATCGTTGTGCGCCGCCCTCATCCCACGCCCACCTCCCCCAGCAACCGCCTTGATCATCACCGGATACCCAATACGCTTCGCGGTGGCTAAGGCATCCTGCTCGGTGACCACGATCCCATCAGAGCCTGGTGGTGTGGGAACTCCCGCCTTCTTGGCCAAGGCTCGGCTGACCGCCTTATCTTCCAAAGCGTTCATCGCGCGGGAACTCGGACCGATGAAGCGGATGTTGCAGCTCTCACAGACATCTGCAAAGTGAGCGTTCTCGCTCAAAAAACCATAGCCGGGGTGGATGGCATCGACATCCGCAATCTCCGCCGCGCTGATCAGTCGATCGATCCGTAGATAGCTCTCGCTGCTGGGTGATTTACCGATACAGATGGCCTCGTCCGCAAGCTGTACATGCATCGAGTTTGCATCTACCTCCGAGTAGACAGCCACCGTACGGATATTCAACTCCTTGCACGCACGAATGATCCGGACGGCAATTTCTCCTCGGTTAGCGACAAGAATCTTCTCAAACATGAATGTAGGAAGGAAAAGGGTTCGCCCTGCTTGGAACGAACTGAACTAGGAATTGCGGCCTCAAATCGGTCGAAGCTTGAAGAGCGGTTGACCAAACTCGACTGGTTTTCCGTTCTCAACCAAAACCTGGGTGATCACCCCTTTCATCTCAGCCTTGATCTCGTTCATGACTTTCATGGCTTCGATGATGCACACCACACTCTCCGGGCCAACCTCTGTTCCCACCTCTGAGTAGTTCGCAGACTCAGGCGAAGGAGCTCTGTAAAATGTTCCGATCATCGGAGACTTAATCTCCAAATCCGTGCTCTGCCCCGCTGGAATCGATGACACCACCCCAGCAGCCGCACCTGAATTTACTGGCAAAGCTGAGGCAGAAGCGGCCACGTTATCGTCAACCAACGGCACGTTCCCCCCTGGGACACTCCCCCGCTTTAGTCGAATTTTGAAATCCTGTCGTTCCAATTCGAACTCCGATATGGAGTTCTTCTTCATCAAGTCAATAATGGCTTTGATGTCTTTTAGGTCCACGGCTGAATCCTGTCGTTTCGAACATTCCGCCGGCTCCGAATCCTATTTCAGTGCAGAAAAGCCAAACGGTAACGTCATTCTGGAAAACCGAACGTCACAGCGGTCTAAAAACCATGCAACGTTTTCATGAACTAACGCTAACCACCCTAAAGAGCCCTCCAAACGCAGTCAAGAGATCTTTCTGCCCCACACCGCCAGGTTCAAGGCCTTGATTTCCAAGCCCATTGAGCCTTAGGAGAGATCTCTATAGTTTACATTTAACGTTAACCGCGGCTTGTAGACCTAAAACGTAGGAGAACCCCCCAAAACCCGCAATCTGTCCAACGCAAACCGCTGCAATCATCGAGTGGTGTCGGAATTCCTCGCGAGCGTGGATGTTAGAAAGGTGAATTTCAATCGTTGGAACACCCGCCGCAGCAATGGCGTCACGCAGTGCCACACTCGTGTGTGTGTACGCGCCAGCGTTTATAACAATGCGTTCAAAACAACCACGCGCCTGCTGAATCCAAGTTACCAACTCGCCTTCATGGTTGGATTGATGAAACTCAACCTCAACCCCCAACTGCTTGGACTCGAGTCTCACCATCTCTTCGATGTCCGAGAGCGTGGTGCTACCGTATACAGTCGGCTCACGCGTCCCTAGCAGGTTCAAATTAGGCCCATTCAAAAAGAGTACCTTCATCTTCATCTTCATCTTCGCATTCGATTGTTTTGAGGGCTAAAACCATCCACTCGTGGAATCATGTTTCAACTGAAACCCTTTCGAGCCAACCTAGGAAAAAGAACGCCGACCAACTGAGCGCAGGTATATAGAGACCAAACTCAACGCACCCGTGTAAGGCCCAGCCCAAAAGACCGACCCAAATCGAAAAAGCCAAAGGAAAATCGACCGAATAACGATAAAGACGAACTAAAGCAGCAGGGAATAGCAGCAAATATGCGATCCCACCTACCACACCCGAGTCTGACGCCTGCTCTAGGTAATCGTTATGCGCAAGTAAGGCCATCTCCGATTCGGGGGCCTTAACAGCCCGATACATCACCGAAAACGTCCCCGGCCCCGAACCCAAAACGGGTCGTTGCATGACAGTCCGTGAGGCGGCGGACCAATAATCAAACCGAGCCCCAACACTGGTAGCCCCCTTCCTGAAGTATGCCTGATATCGTGCCAAAAAGACCCCTACTCCCAAGACCAAGACCATCGCCACCGCCCACTGCCGATACCGGCGCAAGCCCTTCTGGTTCCAAAGCCAGAACCCCAACATCAAGACAGCAATGAGCCAACCGGCTTTCGATCCCGACCAAACCAAGCAAGCCAAAGAAGCATAGGTGAAAAGCCCAACGAAAGTTGCGTGTATCACAAACCGATATCGATACCGGAGAGAGCAAAGCGCATAAATCGAGAGTGGAGTAAACAGCAGAATCGCCCCCGCCAAAGCGTTCGGATACACGAGCGTCGAAAAAATTCGGTCGCTCGCCAGTTTCTTAAGATAATCCTTGGGCAGATTCTGCCACCCCTCCTGCTCGTACACCATGCGGCGAGTCGCCTCCAGCCCACCAAAATGTTGATCCCATCCGATCCAACACACCAAAGCCAAACTCCCAATAATGCCCCAGAAAAACCGAGGCACATGGTCAACCACTTCCCGATGCGAAAGGAGGCCGACGTAGTAAAGGAGCACGCAGATACCAAAATGCTTGAGTGTCACCTCCGTCAACGTCTTATCAACCGTCGCTGTCGAAGCACAGACCTGCCACGCAAACCAGACCAACGGCACCCAAGCCCAACCTCTGAACCGCCTCAGGTTGGGTCGACCTCCCCAGACGAACCCAGCGATCACCAAAACCAAAACCCCACCTATGCCAAACGACAGAGGCCAAGGTTGAAAAACCCACTCCCAGAATCCCTCGGGCACCGTGACCAACCGATCCAGGATAACAGGATTCCCCAATTTAAGCAGGCTCAGCCCCAATAATGCGCCGATTCCCCACATCCATGCATGAGTTCCCAACGTATTCGACGGGTTCGAAGGTTTCGACGCTTTGAGGTCTGAGTCCATGTCACGAGCGTAACTGCAGCACCCCCACTTCCAAAGCTAGGGATTCTTGAACATTCGTTCCAAGCTGCCGAGTAATGTCCTCTAGCACATCGAGGTTCCATAACGCGTCCTCCAGCTGGATGCGCCCCGCCAAAGAACGGGTCAGAGTTTCATGCTCAGGATACATGAGATCGGTGTCCGAAAACCCCATCGACCCAAGCCAAACGTCCCGAAACCACCACTGCAACGAGAGCAGAAAAAGAGAACGTTGATGACGATAGCCCGCCTCAATGGCAGCCGACAACTCGTCCTCCCAACGGCTGCGCACCTTCGGATCTGCATCCTCATAACGTGCAAGAGGTGATCTGGAAGTTAACGCGGTCTCAACCTCAGATCGAAGCCTAGCAAAGGCGGAAACCAACGCACTCAACAGTCGGTAACGATCCAGCGGCTTGGCAGCCCCGCCAGCAAATAGTCGAGCAAAGTCCGCGATCGCTCCGGAGTGAGTCGACACAACCGATCCTCGGCCCCCGACACCTCCAAACGAGAGTCGAAGGCAGCGGGATACGATGGTCTCGAGCACCCTTGAAGGCTCGGTGGTGAGAAGAATCAAAATGGATCCCGCTGGCGGTTCCTCTAGGGTCTTCAAAAACGCGTTGGCCGACTCGGAATTCAAGCGATCAGCAGCAACGACTACCCCCACCTTAAAAGTGGCTTCGGTCGGTTTCAGAAAGACCTCCCGCATCAATTCCCGGATCTGATCCACGGAAACCCATCGAGACTTGGACTCCGGTCTGACCCAGTGCACATCCACATGCTGATCCTCAGCGATCCTCCGACAAACGCGACACTGGTCACAGCAGTCATCCGTCAGATCACCCTGGATGCGCTGCTCACAATTAAGTGTTTGCGCCAAGGTTCGCGCGAGAGCCTCCAATTCATCCAAAGATTCGGCCGAGAACAGATAGCCGTGAGCCACGCGCCCCTGCCTCAAACTTCTTTTGAGAAGATCAACCGCTAGGCCATGGTGGGCAAACCGACCGAAAGACATGGGGCGATTTTGAGGGAACCCAAGAAAGAAACAAGACTTTCGGTCGAATCACAAAGGAGTGCGTTTGTCGTCCATGGCACGACCGACGGAGGAACCCGCTAGTAGCCAAGTTTCGAGACCTTGAGATCATCGAACTGAATCGGGGTCCCCGCATAAGGACTTCCGATGATGGAGGCCCGACCTGCTGGAGGTAGGTCTTTGACTGGAAAAGTGATGAGCCATTCCTTCGGCTCGGACTCGCCTTCCATCCATACCTTTCCTTCCATGAGGTGTGTCCCATCCGAAGCCTTACGCAACTGCACCCGAAACCAGGTCCACTTCGCCGAAACCCAATTAAATGGAGCTGAATGCACGACCGCATCCCCTCTGAGCAGTTCCACTTGTTTCTTCGCCGGGCTCACCTGAAGCTTGAACCCCGGTACGCCGTTTAGCCCTAACCCGAAAGTCGGAGATCGTCGACCCTTGCTGCTCCCTAAAATCCGGACACTGGCCGTTTGGCCGGTAGAATCAGTCGGGCCGAATAGAAGACCGTAGCTATCCAACGGAGCCCCGGGTAGCTCCAAACACTTGTTGCCCGCCGCTTCTCGAACAACAAAGCTGCCATCCAGGATCAAAAAATCATCCGGGGTAGAGCCCACCTGAGATTTCTCGAAATCGTTCTCATACCCCCCCGCCCCCCATAAATGAATCTTGGCTAAGAGGCCGATGAAGACCAAAACCAAACTCAAGCGTCGTATTTTCATAGGCATTGTCGTAAACGAAACTCAAAATTGTCAGCTAAGCCGCCGCCTTCTCCCGGAGTGCAGCCATGGGCGTAGAACGCACGGCCGCTCGCGAGGCCAACCAAGTCCATACCGCCCCGTTCAACCCCACCCCTATGAGCGTGAAGTACCAAGATCTTGGAAGTGAACTTAGTCCTTCGGAAGCGAGCCCCGGAAGAATCGCCATCGCCGCAGCGCCGACAGCGAAGACTAACCCAACCGCAAGAAGCAGTCCATGCTCCCAGCAGACCATTGCAACCAGTTCTGACTTTGAAAACCCTAATGCACCCATCAAACCGAACTCCGCACGGCGGTCCAAAACATTGCGCAAAACGATAACCCCCAAGCCAACACACCCAAGCACGAGGCCCAGCCCACCCAAAACCTGAAAAGTCCCAATGTAGGTGTTCTGAACTGAGTTGAAGGCATTTAAACGAACCGTCGCTCGCTGCCACTCCGCCCCTTGGTCTTGCAGCGCCCGAGAAAGCTCCGCAGCCACTGCAGCCTCCTTATCCTTAGGCACGTCCGCTAAAAACATTCGATAGCCCGCTTCGGACGGAAAGAGCCGGACGAAGACAGCCTCATCAAGAATTAGGCAGCCCTGCAGCAGCGAGTTGGCGAGCGTCGCCACGATCCTAACCCTAAAAGGACGTCCCCATTCGTCGACAAAATCCAAGGTATCCCCAACGCTCTTGCCAAGAGCCCATTGAACCGAAGCCTGATCTCCAATCGCCGGAACCTCAGGAACTCCCCCTTCGCCTGCAGAGGCTCGAGTCGCTTCCTCACCCAACAGTTTCCATCCAAGGGAACGTTCCAACCCCTTTTGGACCCCCGCAAACCGAAACGGCTTAAGCGAAGCAAAGACGGTTGAATCCACTCCCACAAGTCGCGGTCGTTGGGCTCGGTTCAAGTTGAGGCAACTCGCATCCTCCCCATCGCGCACTCGAAACCCCACCACGTGAGTCTCTTGCAGCAACGTTCCGCCCAAATTGTAAAACTCTCGTCCTGCCGTCGTGTTGAGGTTGTGCAGCACAGGAAGTGAGGTCTCTCCAAACAACCCAAAGCCGCCCGTTCCGGAACCACGTGCCGTGGCGCGCACCTCCGAATCCAGTCGGAACACCCCGATGGACAGCACCAAAAACGACCCGCATGCAATCAATCCAACCACAGCAAGGCTCCGTCGAGGGTTTCGAGACAGGTTGCGCAGCGAAAGAGACGCCATCGAGGGTGCGCCCGATCGATGCCCCCCAGATCTGCCCGACCGAAGCGCTCGCAGGCCCCATCTCGTCAACCCCAAAGCCCCCCCCAAAGCCATCGATGCAACCCCGAAGAATAATTCCGCCGAATCCGACCCGCTGCCCCATGCCGCCCACCCACCCCAAACCGCACTCATCAGCACCATTCCCGCAGGTAGCGCCAAACCCATCGAAACCCTTCTAGGTCCCTCGTTCACCCGCTCTTGCTCGGAATTCAGCGAAACCTCTTCATCGGCACCATTCCCTTCAAGCAGCGTTCGCGCGGTCAAGGAGGCAAGTCGGCGCACGCCAAACCAAATCGTGGCCACCACCACCACCACACCAGCCACCCATCCCAAGACCAACGTTGCCCAACGGACGTGACACCCCAACTCAGTCGTGCCAACCGCCCCCACCCAAATCGTGGACAAACCACTCAGCATAAGGATCGAATAGAGGATTCCCAGACCGATACCGACGAACCCCGCTAGCCCCGCGATCGCCACCCCCTCGGCAAGAATCAGCCGTTGGATCTCAGCGGGACGGAACCCCAAAGAAAAAAGAGTTCCAAGCTCCGTCGAACGTTGCTCAAGCCCAAACTGGAAGAGCAACGAAGTCAAAATCAGAGCCGCAACAATCAGAAAGAGGCTAAACCCGATGAAAAGACCTCCGAAATCCTGGGACTCGGCTGAAGCTCTTCGCGCCTGCTCGGCCACGGGCTCAATGGCCAAACCAAGCACATCTCGACTCAGACTCGAACGTAACAGGGCTTCAACCGACGGTTGGTCGGTTCGGGTAAACCGGATGGCGGTCGTGGTGCCAAAGCGATTGTTCCAGATCCGTTGTCCATCCTGGAGTGAAATCAACGCCTTCGGGGCCTCACGGTGTTCTTTCCAATAACGCTCGTCCTTCTCTCGGATGCGGTCATTTTGAATTGGAAACCCAGTGTCCCAATCCCGGCAATTGTCCGAATCGGTAAGTCCGGGGAAGTCAGGCACCAACCCAGACTTGAGGGAAGTGTCAGCCATCTCAAGGATTCCGCCCACGCGAAACTCGGCCTCTCGCTCCTCAAGTGCACGCCCTGAACCCACCGCAAAATACTTCACCACCACGCGCTGGCCCACTCCTGCTCCGAGATCGTCGGCGGCCCATCGATTCAGAACCAGCTCACCTGGCCGAATCGGATGACGCAAAAGAGGATCGGCGACAGCGCTGACCATCGAGTAAGGGGTAGATCGATCGCCGAGGCTGAGGGAGTTAACAAAGTATGTCAGGATCGAAGTCGCATTGGTGTGATGACCGGTCACGGCCCGTTCAATCCGGTCGCTGAGAAAAACGGCCGAGGTTCTGAGGTCAAAGGTGTCCTCAGCGACACGCCTAATCTCCAAGGCAGCATCCTCTAACCGCCAAACTCGGTCGAGTGCCTGAGAGAGACTCTCGAGCGTGACACTGCGTCCACCGGATGGCCCGCGTGCTGGCTGAGCTGCCAGAAGCAGGTTCGCCTTCGATCCCACTTGGAGCCGTTTCTGCAACAACGGCAGCGAGACAAATGCATTCAGCGGAGGGAGTTGTGATGCATTTAGGCTAAACCGACCAAAGTCCGAATCCTCAAGAATGTTGCTGACTTTGAGCCTCAGCGCCGTCGTCGAGTCCTCGATCTTTGAAATTGGAGCATCTTTCGAGAGACTCGAAGGCTTGTGAACGCGCAAGATCACCGTGTCCCCGTTGCGGACATTGAGTTGGGCTGCCAAAGCACGATTGAGGGCCACGGACTCCTCGCTCGACGAAGGGATGACTGTACCGCTGGGAGAGAGTCGCCAAAAATCATCGCCCACGCCGTGGATCTGCACTCGGTTCGCACGGGCCGATCCGTCTGGCTTTAACCCAACCGCTGGGAGAGCCAAAACCGCCACGCATCGGGCCTGACTAGCACGCGAAAGCTCCGATGCAAGCGCTTCACGGAAAAGTTTATCTGAGGTTCGGAGCGCGAATTCTACATGCCCAAGCCGGGCCGATCCAAGGTCTTGGAGGCTGAGTCGAACCGAATCTCCAACAACCAGGGCTCCAACCAGAATCGCCGACGCCACCAGAGCCCCCACGAAGGCGCCCAAATGGGTGCGCCGATGATGGATCAAGCTGTTGAGAACAAGGTTCCAACGGTTCATGGCGATGAATCAAGGATCACAAGTCAAATTCAGGATCTAACCCTAACCACAAACCCCGGTATCCAACCCGAAATCCAGAACCCAACGATGGTGGATGATCCGCACCTCGGCAAGAATGGAAACCAACAGATTAGGGAACCAAGGCTTGAGTGCCCGAGCCGAAGCCTCCCATCCACACCGACGGGGAAAACTACGGTCTGGACATCCCGAGGCACGAACCAGAAAGATCCCCCCATGTCGCACGCAGAGTTCGTTCACCTGCACCTCCACACCGAGTACTCATTGCTCGATGGAGCCTGCCGCTTGGATCGCTTGATGGATCGAGCGCATGAACTGCGTTTCCCATCCATCGCGATGACGGACCACGGCGTGATGTACGGGGCGATCGACTTCTACCAAGCGGCCCGCAACAAGGGGATCAAGCCCATCATTGGCTGCGAAGTTTACGTCGCCCCAGGGAGCCGAAAAGAAAAGAAAAGCAGTACCGGCGGCCGAGATGTCTACCACCACCTCGTGCTGCTGGTGAAGGACGAGGTAGGCTATCGAAATCTCGTGCGACTGGTCACACAGGCTCAACTCGAGGGCTATTACTATAAACCGCGCATCGATAAGGAGATTCTGGAGGCGAACAAGGAGGGCTTGATCGTTCTATCCGGGTGTCTGGCAAGCGAAGTGCCTGACCTGATCGTTCGAGAACAACTCGACCAAGCCCGCGAGTCGATCGACTGGTTCCGACAGGTCTTCGGACGCGAGAACTACTACCTCGAGCTCCAGAACCATGGAATCCCAGAACAGGATCGCGTCAACCGGCAGTTGATTTCTTGGGCGGATGAGTTCGGCCTCAAACTCGTCGGCACCAACGATGTTCATTACGTCATGAAGGAGCATTCCCATGCTCATGACTGCCTGATCTGTATTGGCACCCAATCCCAACTCTCCGACTCGAAGCGGATGCGTTACGTTCCTGAGCAGTTCTAT